>Ga0207646_10000573_pt1 | contig 48191 bp, 39 predicted proteins | sample KBSK5502metaG_FD_184343 | JGI IMG/M metagenome (GOLD analysis project Ga0207646, IMG submission 184343) | Corn, switchgrass and miscanthus rhizosphere microbial communities from Kellogg Biological Station, Michigan, USA - KBS K5-50-2 metaG... | ecosystem: Host-associated > Plants > Roots >...
AGACCTCGCTTGCTGCTGGCGTGCTCTACCTGCTGACATTCGTCTCGATCCCGACCCTCGCCATGTACGGACCGGTCAAGGGGGCCAACTACATCCTCGGCGCCGGCCCGGACACCGGCGCCATCTTGGGCGGCATCCTGGAGATGATCGTGGCCCTCGCGGGCATCGGCACCGCCGTCGCGCTGTTTCCGGTGGTCAAGAGGCAGAACGAGGGCGTCGCGCTCGGCTTCGTCGCCTCACGAACTCTGGAAGCCGCCGGCACCTTCGCCGGCGTCGCGTGCCTCCTGACGGTTGTGACGTTGAGGCAGGAGGGAGCCGGAACAGGTGCGCTGGTCACCAGCCATGCGCTGGTCGCGTTGTATGACCGGTTGTTCTTGATCACGCAGAGCTTGATGCCGGCGGTGAACGCCGTGCTGCTGGGCACCCTGCTGTACCGCGCGCGCCTGGTCCCACGGGTTCTTCCCCTGCTCGGACTTATCGGAGCTCCCCTGCTCGTCGCGGCAGACCTCGCCGTTCTGTTCGACTTCATCGGCCGAACATCCACACCGGCGCTGGTAACCGCACTCCCGATCGCACTATGGGAGTTTTCGCTGGGCGTCTGGCTGGTCGTCAAAGGTTTCAAGCCCTCTGCCATCACCGCCCTTTACAGCCGAACTGCCGGTGTGGACAACGGCTCCCTGGCGCCTGGGGCGGCTGCTCGATAGAGTTCCCGCCTCCGTCCGACAGTACGGAGCCCGGCTTCGGCTGGGCTCCATCGCGCTCAGTTAACTGTGGCGCCAAGCCTCCCAGAGTTGGAGAGCGCCAGCTGCTCCTTGTCTTCAAGCGGGCGGAGGCTCTGCTGCGACAGGACGTCTGCGTCGGCCGAGATGAACGTTCTGACTTTCTGGATGACTTCGGCAGGCCGCTCCGAGTGCGCGTTGTGTCCAGCACAAACCCCGCTCGGTTCTCCAGCCGCTACTACAAGGCCGGCATTCCAGCCAGGCGCTCGTCCTCCGGGGGGCGGCTTTATCGAATCCACATCAAGTCCGGTGCGCGCGATCAACCAGGCAATGATTGAGTTCGAGTTCCACATTTCACCTGTCCGGAGCTCGTCGCGGCCCCACACGAGGATCGGTATCTGCGGCACCAATTCAAGCAGGTGCCGGGCATCGGCTAGATCGTCGCTCAGTCGGCGCGGACTGTCGACCGCCTCGCCGATGTCAGGAATCACGCCGTCGCGCCACGCCCGCATTTCGTAGCGAAAGATGCGGAACCGTCCAGCCCACCGGGCTCCGACTGGGCCTTCGGCGACCACACCTCGCTCCTGCCCGCAGTCGTCAACAACCGGCGTCTGTTCGATCGTGTAACGACCCTCAGGCACGAAGACCTGAAGGCCAGAGTGATAGAGATCGAACACCGGCCGGCGGTCGAGGCGTGCCTTGATCGCTTCGTAGATGCGCCCGTTCAAGCGCACAAAGTTGCCACCCGCGCCCAACGGGAGCCAGTAGAGGTCTATTCCGACCCGCCCATCTAGTGCTGAAGTCGCGTCGGGAGCCATTACCAGCAGCGTATTGGTGGACAGTTGTCGCGACATGGGTCATTCGGCCCGCTGAGCGAAGGCCACACGGTTTCTGAAGGAGTCTGCTTCAGTGACGAGCCGTCCCAACGCACAAGACTGCCGACTGAGGAAGGGCTGGCATTCAAACACTGGCCCGGGCCTGGGATCAGAAACTGGGGCTTGGGACTATAACCTGGGGCCGCACGGTGCTGGCCCGTGCGACTTGGGGCTTGAAACGCTTGGGCGGCCGGCGACTAGGCGTTCGCTCCACTTCCGCGAAATCTGGAGGACACAGAAGGCAGCGCTACTGTGTCCCATGTCATTGGCGGGTTCCGCATGCTGACCAAGGGGCGGCGCGAACTCGCTTGATAGACGGAAGGAACACTGTAAATCGCGTTCCACCGCCGTTTTCTCGGCGAGCTGTTCCCTGATTGTTCCTCTAAGGAACGGGGTCCGCGTTCGAACTGAATTCAAAACGCGGGTTGTGGGCCGAGCGCGGCGCGTAAGCCGGGTTCTGTATCCCTCGCGGGACGGTGACCATCTGTCTGGGGCGCCGGTTGCCCGGCGTCTCTAGCGACCGATACCCGAGGACTGGGCGAGCCGCCGTTAAAACGTCCTCCTATTTGGTCTTGCTCCGGGCGGGGTTTACCTGGCCGGCCGGTCACCCGGCCGCCGGTGGGCTCTTACCCCACCTTTTCACCCTTACCTGATCGCGCCTCTCCGGAGATAAGCGCGACCGGCGGTTATTTTCTGTGGCACTTTCCTTCGGGTCGCCCCGACTGGGTGTTACCCAGCGCCCTGCTCTGTGGAGCCCGGACTTTCCTCCAACGCTATTTACTTCGCCGGCGGTCACCCGTCCGCCTCGGCCCGCCGGTAAGTCTACCCGCGGATGTTCGAGGTCATGCGCCGACGTCACATTTCACGCATTTGTCGGCGCCCGCGGGCTTGGGCGGGCTACGAATCACGCAATTGCCGGCAGCGGCGGGTTGAGGCCCTTACCTCTTCTTCGGGACTTTCTCGTCGATCGCCTTGTTGGCCAGGGCGTCGGCGCCACGATTCTTTTCCCGCTCGACGTGCGCCACCTTGACCTCCGGAAATTGATCAAGCAGCGCTTTCGCCTCCAGGTGTAACGGCATCAGCTCTTTCGCCTTGATCCGCCATGCACCGTTCAGCTGCTCGACCACAAGCTTCGAATCGAGATAGACCTCGAGGCGGTCTGGTTTCCACTCCTGGACAGCCTTGAGTCCGTCGATCACGGCTCTGTACTCAGCTTCGTTGTTCGTGGTGTGTCCAAGCCAACGGTGCAGACCGCGCAGCCGCATGCCGTTTTCGTCCTCGATCACGATGCCTGCACCAGCAGGACCCGGGTTGCCGCGCGACGCTCCATCCGTGAACAACCGAATGGTCTTCAGGACATCACCAGGATGCGGCCGCAGTTCTCGCAGTGCACGATCTCGTCCCCCTTGCGCAGCAGCTGCATGCCCGACGACGTGACCGTGACGTAGCAGGCCTGGCACTGGTTGCGGGCGACCTCCGCCACCGGCGGATGCGCCCGCACGCGCAGGTATGCGTTCTGCGCCGGGACAGGGACCTGCGCCCAGATCGCCTGGCTGTCGGCCTGCACCGCAGCGAGCTCGGCCTGCCAGGTTTCGAGGTCGCGTCGCAGCGTCGGCTCATCCGAGGTTTGCCGCGTCCTGGCTTCTTCGAGGTTCTCCGTCGCCTCGCGCACGGCCACGTCCGCCGCTTCGGCGTCGTCCATGAGGCGGAGCTGGGCTTCTTCCTCCTCGGCGAAGCTCGCCTTCAGATGCTTCACCTCTTCGCTCATCTGCATGAGCTCGGTCGGGTTGCGGATGCGGCCGCTCATGAGCTCTTTCTCGCGCGAACGCATCCGCGTCCGATGCGCCTCTCGGTCGCGATCGGAATCGCGCAGGCGCAGCTCGATCGCCAGGTGGTCGGCCCGCGCCCGCTCCAGCGTCTCCTCCGCGGCGACCACGTCGGGGTTCGCGGTCAGCAGCGACTCCACGCGCTCGATCTCGTCGCGCAGCTCTCGCTCTCTCTCGACCAGCCTCTGGTAGGCCAGCAGGAGCTGCGCCGGCTTCATTCGAGGACGACCAGGACCTGGCCCTCTTTGACGACCTCACCCTCCTTCACGCGGACCTCCCTGACGGTCCCCGCGCGTGGTGCGGTCACCGGGATCTCCATCTTCATCGACTCGAGGATGAGCAGCTCGTCCTCCTCCCCGACGTGGGCGCCCGGCTGCGTCTTCACCTTCCAGACGCTGCCCACAAGCTCGGCTTTCACTTCCGTCATCTCGACTCCAAATAGTCGTTCATACCGGAATGTTCCCGTGCTTGCGCCATGGCCGGTCGATCTTCTTGCCCCGCGCCTGCTCGATGCCCGTCACAATCACCCGCCGAGTTTCGGCCGGGTCGATCACGTCGTCGATCATCGCCCAACCCGCGGCGAGGTAAGGGTTGATCTGCGCCCGGATCGTCTCGATGAGCTGCGCGCGCGTCGCCTCGGGGTTTTCCGAGGCCTCGACCTGCTTGTTGAAGATGATGTTGACCGCGCCCTCCGGTCCCATCACCGAGATCTCGGCGAAAGGCCACGCGACGATCGTGTCCGGCTGGTAGCCCTTGCCGCACATCACGTAGTAGCCGGCGCCGTACGCCTTGCGCATGATCACCGTGACCTTGGGCACTGTCGCCTCAGAGGTCGCGTACAGCATCTTGGCGCCATGTCGGATGATCCCCTCCTTCTCGACCTGCGAGCCGACAAGGAAACCAGGCACATCCATCAAGTAGACCAGCGCGACGTTGAACGCATCGCACATGCGGATGAAGCGTGCAGCCTTGTCCGCGGAGTCGGAATCCAGCGCGCCGCCCTTCTGCATCGGCTGGTTCGCCACCACGCCGACTGAGTGGCCGCCCGCACGCGCAAAACCGATCACGATGTTTTTCGCCCAGGTCGGTTTGATCTCGAACCATGACTCCGCGTCGAAGATCGCCTTGATGACCTTTCTCACGTCGTACGCGGCGCGCTGGTTGACGGGAACGATCTTTTCGAGACCCGCAACAAGGCGGTCCGCGGGATCGCCGATGTCCTCGAAAGGCGGCGGCTCGAGGTTGCTGGACGGCAGGTACGACAGGAAGCGGCGCACGGTGGCGATGCACTCGGCGTCGTTTTCGACCTCGTTGTCCCCCACTCCCGACTCGTAGCAGTGGACTTGCGATCCGCCCATGTCGTGGTCATTCACGTCTTCGCCCGTCGCGGCCTTCACCAGGCGCGCGCCGCCCAGCGCCATCGAGGAAGTGCCTTTGACCATCGGCACGAAATCGGCGAGTCCGGGGATGTAGGCGGTGCCGGCGGCGCATGGTCCCAACATCGCCGCGACCTGCGGGATCACGCCCGACATGTAGACCTGCTCCGCGAACAGCCAGCCGGTGCCCGCGAAGGTCGATCCGGACGCCTCCTGTATGCGCGCGCCGGCCGAGTCGAGCAGCCAGACGATCGGCTTGCGGTAACGCAGCGCCAGCTCTCGGACCCGCGCGGCCTTGAACTGCTCCCCCACCGCGCCCATCGAGCCCGCCATGACGGTGAAGTCGTAGGCGATGACCCAGACCTGGCGGCCGTCGACCTCACCGTGACCGGTGACCACCCCGTCCGCGGGAGCGGTGTCCGACCCGTCTCGGTTCTGTGCGAGCAGGCCGAGCTCGACGAAGGTGCCGGCGTCGAAAAGCAGGTCGATACGTTCGCGCGCGGTGAGCTTGCCACGCTCGTGCTGCTTGGCGATCTTCTCCTCGCCGCCCATCGCGAGGTTCTTCTTGCGCCTGGCGCGAAGCTCGCCGACCTTTGACTCGTACTCGTCGGGCATCTGGCGAATTCTATTGGCCGACCAGCAGGTCCTCGCGGCCGCGCCAGCGGTCGAGGAACCGGTACATGTTGCGTTTGGAGAGCCGTTGGCGCTCGCTCGGCTCGGTGGATTCCCAGAGCCGGTGCTCGTGCTTCTCGACCGGTAACCGGTTCACGACGACCGCGCGGCCGCCCCGGTCGCGCAGGCGGAAGCTGAACTCGACGTCGGCGATGCGGTAGAAGCGGAACCGGGAATCGAAGCCGCCGACGGCCAGCGCGTCCTCACGGCGGAAGGCCATGCAGTAGCCCTCGATCGCGTCCACGTGGGGGCCGGCGCTCGCGGCGAACTCCTTCAGCGTGCCCTTGCCGCGGAGGCCAAACGGTCCGGCGACCACCACCGTCGGGTCGACGAGGACCTCGAGCAGCGGCGTGATCGCGTCGCCCTTCAGCTCGACGCCTGGGTCGAAGAGGACGACAACGTCGCCCGCCGCCCCTTCGATGCCCGCGTTGACCGCGGCGGCGAAACCCAGCGGAGGGTCAAGCGTGATGACGCGCAGCCGTTCCGCCGCGCGCTGCTTCAGCCAGCCCGCGATGCGTGGATCGCCCGAGTTGTCGACGACGATCGCCTCGAAGTCCGCCTTCGCGTGCGTGAACACCGACAACAGCCATCTCTCCGCGTCCGGCTGCCAGCCGTGGACGACTGTGAGCAGGGTGACGACTCGGGACGTGGGTCTGGGTCCGGCGGCGGGCGGGGCTTTGATCGCCTGGAGCTCGCTGCCTGTCGCGCTGTCGACTACGTCCCACCCGCCGGCCCGGAGCTGTTCGCGGATGGCGTCGGCGGCCTCAAAGTCGCGACCCTGACGGAGCGCGATGCGCTCGTTTAGGAGACGCTGAGCCTCGGTCTTATCCGTTCTTCTTGGCTTTGACCGCGGCGGTCAGCGCGGGCACGATCTTCAGCGCGTCGCCGACCACTCCGAGGTCGGCCATCTTCATGATCGGCGCCTCGGCGTCCTTGTTGATGGCGATGATCACCTTCGAGGTCTTCATGCCGACCGTGTGCTGCATCGCGCCCGAAATGCCCACCGCGATGTAGACGCCGGGGCGCACCGACTTGCCGGTCTGGCCGACCTGCATCGAGTACGGGACCCATCCCGCGTCGACGACCGCGCGGCTCGCGCCGACCGCGCCGCCAAGGGCGCTGGCGAGCTCTTCGAGAAGAGGGAAATTCTGCGGCCCGCCCATGCCGCGGCCGCCGCTGATCACCACGCGCGCCTCTTCGAGCTTCACCTTCTCCGACGCTTCGACGACGCGCTCGGTGATGTGGGCGCGCTTCGAGCCATCCGCCACTGCGACGTCGAGCTGCTTCACCTCGGCCGCGCCGCCCGACTCAGAAGCCTCGAATGACTTCGGGCGCACGAGGACGATCGCGGGCTTGCCATTCGCCTTCATCGAGGCGACCTTGGCGCCTCCGAAGTACGGCACCTTGGCGACAAATCCCCCGCCGCCCGAGGTGACGTCGCTCGCGTTCGAGATGAGCCCGGTGCCGAGACGCGCCGCAAGTCGCCCCGCGACCTCACGCGAGTCGGGTGTGAAACCGAACAGGATCAGGTCGGGCTTTTCCTTTTCGTAGAGCGATGCGATCGCGTCGGTCGCGGGTTCGGCGATGTAGTCGTCGAATGCCTTGTCCTCGTTGACGTGGACGACCTTGGCGCCGTGCTTGCCCAGCGACGCCGCCGCCGCCTTGGCGCCAGTCCCGAGCGCCACGGCGTACACGTCGCCCAGCTCGCGCGCCCTGGTCATCAGCTCGAGCGAGGTGGTCACGACCTTACCGCCGCTGAGCTCTGCGTAGACGAGGATGCTCGCCATCGCTAGATGACCTTCGCCTCGGCCAGGACCTTGACGATGCGGTCGACCGCGCTGCCATCATCCTCGATGACCTCACCTGCCTTGCGCGTCTCCGCGTCGACCACGCCTTCGATGGTCTCCGCCGGCTCGCTCTTCTCCACCCCGAGGTCGCCCAGCGAGAGCTGCTTGATCTCCTTGGAGCGCGCCGCCATGATGCCCTTGAGCGACGCGTAGCGCGGCTCGGCGATCGCCGCCGTGACGGTGACCAGCGCCGGCGTGGATCCCTCGACGACCTGGTAGCCGTCGGCGGTCTGGCGATGCACCTTCACGGTCGACCCGTCGACCTCGACCTTCTTGGCGAACGTGAGCTGGGGAAATCCCAACAACTCCGCCAGCATCGGCGGCACCACGCCAGTGCTGCCGTCGTATGACTCGGTCCCGCAGATCACCAGGTCGGGCTCCTCCGCCTTGATCGCGGCCGCGAGGACGCGCGCGGTCAGCAGCGCGTCGGCGCCGGCAAGCAGCGGATCCGTGACCAGCACGCCGCGGTCGGCCCCCATCGACAGCGCCTTGCGAAGCCCGTCCTTGGCGCGCTCCGGGCCCATCGAGACGATGACGACCTCGCCGCCGTGGGCCTCCTTGAGCTGCAGGCCTTCTTCGACACCGCACTCGTCCCCTGGGTCGAGGACGACCTCTTTCTCGCGCGAAATGGTGTTGTCCGCCTCGAGAGAGAGGGTCGCATTGGGATCTGGCACTTGCTTGACGGTGACGACGATCTTCAAGGTGCTGCAGCCAATTATCGCTGCGCCGAAAGAGCGGCATGGAAGCGCTCGAGGTCGGCGGGCGTGTTGAGGCTCTCGAACTGCGCGGGGTCGAGGCCCTCGAGCCACGTGACGTCGAGGTTTTCCACGACGTCATGGGCCGTGAACTGGCCGGCGTCAAGCGCGCCGACGATCGACGGCAGGGCCGTCTTGCGGTACGCGCCGCACACCGGCTCGAACAGGCCGTCGTGTCGCGGTATGGCCGCATCGCAGTTCCGCGCGGCCGCGACCGCCATCTCGGCTGCGCCCTGGGTGACGTACGGCATGTCGCACGCTACCGCGAACAGGACCTGGTGCTTTGCACCCATCAGTCCGGCCTCGAGGCCCGCGAGCGGGCCCGCGTTCTGCTTCCGGTCGAACACGACGCGATAGGGCACGTGCTGCTCCATCTGCTCCGGCTCGCTGAACGAGACCATCACCTCCGAGAACGCGGGAGCGAGCCGTTCCACCACGTAGCGAAGCAGGACCGTTTTCCCCACCTCGATCCAGGGCTTGGAGCGGCCCATGCGCCGGCTCTCGCCGCCGGCAAGCACCAGCAGAGTGGCATCCATCACGATAAGTCTCGCTGTGAAGGCGATCGATTTTCACGTCCACCTGCCGACGCCCGACTGGCTGGACGTGTCGATGGCGGGCTACGTCGAGGCGGCGGAGTCGTACTTCCGCTCCAAGGTCGCCCGCAAGTCGATCGAGGAGCTCGCCCACGAGTACGACTCGATGGACATCATGGCCGTGCTGCTGGCATGGGACGCAGAGACGGCGACTGGCCGGCCGCGGGTGCCGAACGACCTGGTCGCCCAGGCCGTCAAGGACCACCCCCAGACCTTCACCGGTTTCGGCAGCGTCGACCCGCTGAAAGGCGAGCGCGCGGTCGAGGAGCTGGACCGCATCGCCGAGCTTGGCCTCAAAGGCGTCAAGCTGCATCCCTCGCTGCAGGCATTTGCGCCGAACGAGGAGCGCCACTGGCCCCTGTACGACAGGTGCCAGGAGCTCGGCCTGATCGTGCTGTTCCACACGGGGACCAGCGGCATCGGCGCCGGTCAGCCCGGCGGGCAGGGCATCCGAATCGATTTCGCCCGACCGATCTGGCTCGACGCGCCGGCCGCCGCATTCCCGGACTTGAAGATCATCGCGGCGCATTTCGGCTACCCGTGGCATCTCGAGCTGCTGGCGATGGCGCTGCACAAGACGAACATCTACATCGACATCTCAGGTTGGGCGCCGCGCTACATCCCGACCGAGGTCATGCGCGACATGAAGGGCCGGCTGCAAGACCAGTTCGTGTTTGGCAGCGACTATCCCTTCATCCAGCCGCAGCGCTGCCTGGACGAGCTGGAGGGGCTGGACATCCCGGAGCCGGTGCTGGAGAAAGTGCTGGTCGGAAACGGCAAGAGGCTGCTGGGAATCGCCTAGCTGAAGTTCCCGCCCACATTTGGCGCGGAAATTACGCCTCGCTGGATCCAACGGTGCCTTTGCCAGCCGCCGATCAGGCCTCGTTGGATCCAGCGGTGCGTTTAGCCGCGCGCCGACAGCGAGTCAACCCTGCGGCTACCGGGAGTCGCCTAACCTGTAAATGCCCGCTTGACAGTTGTCCAGGCCCGCCTATCTTGCTGCGCAGAAGTGGCCGCGGAGATCCACCGCCGGATTTTGCTCGCCGAGTCAGACCTTCTCCTGGACGACGTCGAGATACTCCGCCTGAACGACGCCGCCGAGGCGCCGCTGCGGCTTCGCGAGGCGATCCGGGCGATGCAGATCCGCCTCGGGCGGCGCAACCCGCCGCTGCCGCCCGCGACGCTGGACGCGGCGCACGACCTGGTGTTCGCGGTGCAGCAGCGGCTCATGGCGGCCAACCCGAAGAATCCCCGCCCCGCCCGCCACTCGAGCCGGCCGAGCGGCCAGCCGCTCTTTACGGTCATCCGCGAGGACCGCAAGTGGAAGGTGCTGAGCCTGCCGGCGCCGGGAAGCGACGAGGCCGAGTGGATCGAGCTGGTCGAGTCGACCGTCGAGCGCGCCTGGGACCGCTGGTGTTACGCGCAGCACCATGCGATTCGCGCCGCCCGTCTGCAGACCAGGCCACAGGTCGCGCTGGCCGTCGCCCGCGCTGCATGGAACAACTACTGGCTCTTGCTCCAGGACGCGGAGCGAATCAAGGCAAGGCTCACCGTCTCCCGCGCGCTGCTTGCTGGACGAACTGCCGCAGCTCGTCGGCCTTGATCGGCGCGTCCGAAACGCGAACTCGCGCCGCGAACAGCTGCAGGAAGCGGCGGAGGCCGACGTCGTCCAGCATCGTCGCCGCTTCGATGATCTCCGCAACCTCGTCTCGCTGCCCGGGATCGAGGACCCGGGCCAGGCTGTCGGCGAAGTCGTCCGGCAGTGCGGATGGAGGCATCTGGCGACAATTAAACCTGTGCAGCCGGTTGTGATCGGGGATGTGATCTGGGAGCCGAGCCCCGAGGTCATCGAGAAAAGCCGGCTCAAACGGTTCATGGACCGCCACGGAATCGAGACCTTCGACGAGCTGCTCAAGCGCGCGGACGACGACATCGAGTGGTTCTGGGACGCCGCCATCAAAGACATCGACGTCGCCTTCTACCGCGACTACGACAAGGTGGTCGACCTGTCACGCGGCAAGCAGTGGGCGACCTGGTGGATCGGGGCTCGCATGAACATCGTGCACAGCTGCCTCGACCGGCACCGCGACGCGGAGCTGCACGACAAGACCGCGATCATCTGGGAAGGCGAGCCGGGCGACACGCGCAAGCTGAGCTATGGCGAGCTCGACCAGCACGTGTCCAGGCTCGCGGGCGCGCTGCGCAGGCTGGGCGTGAGGCAGGGCGACCGGATCGGGATCTTCATGCCGATGTGCCCCGAGGTCGCCATCTCCGTACTGGCCGCGGCCAAGATCGGCGCGGTCATCATCCCGCTGTTCTCGGGCTACGGCCCCGAGGCGATCGCCACGCGGCTGCGCGACGGCGAGGCGAAGGTGCTGATCTGCGCCGACGGCTTCTACCGCCGCGGGAAGGTCGTCGCGATGAAGGAGACAGCCGACCGAGCGCTCGTCAACTGTCCATCGGTCAAGAAGGTCATCGTGCACCGCCGTGTCGTGCGCGAGATCCCGTGGACCCATGGCCGTGACGAGGTCTGGGAGGTGCTGCTCGAGGACGACCCTGACCGGGCGCGGACCGAGGAGCTCGACCCCGAGGACCCGATGATGATCATCTACACCTCGGGCACCACCGGCAAACCGAAAGGCACGCTGCACGTGCACGGCGGATTTCCCATCAAGGCCGCACAGGACATGGCGCACGGCTTCGACGTCGGGCCCGACGACGTCGTGTTCTGGTACACGGACATCGGCTGGATGATGGGCCCGTGGCTCATCTTCGGCACGCTGCTGCTCGGCGCGACGATGGTGCTGTACGAGGGCACGCCCGACTTTCCCGCCGCTGACCGGCTGTGGCGGATGGTCGACCGTCACAAAGTCACCGTGCTCGGTGTCTCACCCACGCTCGTGCGCAGCCTGATGACGCACGGCGACGAGGTGCCCGCTCACCACGACCTCTCGAGCCTCCGCATCCTCGGAGGTACCGGTGAGCCGTGGAACCCGGAGCCGTTCCAGTGGTACTTCGACCACGTCGGCGGCGGCCGGATCCCGGTCATCAACTACACGGGTGGGACCGAGATCTCAGGCGGCATCCTGTGCGGCAACGTCATCACGCACCTTCGGCCGTGCTCCTTCGCGGGACCGGTGCCGGGGATGGCGGCCGACGTGCTCGACGCCGAAGGGCGTTCGGTTCGAGGCGAGGTCGGGGAGCTCGTGATCCGCAATCCATGGCCGGGCATGACGCGCGGCTTCTGGGGCGACCGCCAGCGCTACCTCGAGACGTACTGGAGCCGGTTCGAGAACGTGTGGGTGCATGGCGACTGGGCGTACGTCGACCCGGAGGACGGCCTGTGGTACGTGCTCGGCCGCTCCGACGACACGATCAAGATTGCGGGCAAGCGGCTTGGACCGGCCGAGGTCGAGTCGGTGCTGGTGAGCAACCCCGCGGTGGCGGAGGCCGCGGCGATCGGCGTGCCCGACGAGCTGAAGGGCGAGGCGCTGGTGTGCTTCGTCATCCTCCGGCCGAACCAGCAGCCGAGCGAGCAGCTCGCAAGGGAGCTGCAGGACCTGGTCGCAGCTGCGCTAGGCAAGCCGCTGCGCCCGAAGGCGGTGCACTTCGTCGGCGACCTGCCCCGCACGCGCAACGCCAAGATCCTGCGCCGCGTTGTGAGGTCGGTCTACACCGGGAAGGACCCCGGCGACCTGTCGTCGCTGGAGAACCCGAGCGCCCTGGCGGCCATCGGGGCCACTAGAAGCTGAGGACTTTATCCGCCTCCGTCGTCAGCCGAACCAAATCGGGGGGCGTGATGTATCTGGCATTCGGTGTGAGCATCTCCGGCAAGACCCCACGGGCCTCGGCACAGCCCTTTCAAACGTAGATCGGCACCTCGTTGTCCAGGCATTTGTCGAGCAGCTCGCGCAGCGGCGGCACGCCCAGGCCGAGCACGTTGGCGATGACGTCCGGCTTGACGAGCTCGGCGGCGTCGCCGGCCAGGGCGATCGCGACCTGGGTCCCTGCGGGTTTCGCGCCGTTGACCGCGATGTGGAACGGGATGCTCGCGCGCGTCGGATCGGTGGGTCCGGTCGCCGTGACGATCAGAAGGCCTGCCACGGCCATCAGTATGGCGTGACTGTTTGAGACTCACGCGCGCCGACTGGGTGCGGCTGCTCCTGCTGTGGCTCGGCGGGATCGACGTGCGGCTCACCATGCTCGCGGTCCCCCCGCTGATCCCGCTGATCCACCGCGAGCTGCACCTGGACGAAAAGGCCGTCGGCGCGCTGGTGTCCGGCCCGGTGCTGCTCCTGGCCATCGCCGCCGTCCCCGGATCGCTCCTCATCGCGAAGCTGGGCGTGCGCGGCGCGCTTCTTGCGGGACTCGGCTCGGTCGGGATGTTCGGCGCCCTGCGCGGATTCGGACCGAGCGTCCCGGTTCTGTTCAGCGCCACGTTTCTGATGGGAGTCGGCATCGCGGTCACGCAGCCTGCGTTCCCGTCGCTCGTCCGCGAATGGTTTCCGCGCCGGATCGCCATCGCGACCGCCGTCTACAGCAACGGCATCCTGATCGGTGAGACGCTGCCGACGGCCCTCACCACCCCGGTCGGCGTGCTGCCGCTCGCGCACGGTGACTGGCGCTGGGCACTTGCCATGTGGTCGGTGTTGGTGCTCGTCACCGCAGTGGCGATCGCCGCGGCCGCGCCTGCGCGCTCAACCGGCGCCACCGTCCCGTCGCGCTGGTGGCCTGACTGGCGGCAGGGCCAGGCGGTCCGCATCGGGGTCGTGATGGGCATGGCCTCGGCTGTTTACTTCGGTGCCAACGCGTTCATCCCCGATTACCTCGACCAGACCGGTCGCCACGACCTGATCTCCCCCACGCTGGCCCTGCTCAATGGTGCGCAGCTGCTGACAGCGCCGGCGGTGGTGCTGTGGCCGAAGCTGCTGACGGGGCGCGCGGGTTTCGTCGGGTCCGCAGCGATCATGGCCGCCGCGCAGCTGGGCCTGGTTCTGACCCCTGGCGCGGGGCCGGTGGTCTGGGCTCCCGTGCTCGGGTTCTCGACCGCGCTTGCGTTCGTGGTGGTATTGAGCATTCCGCCGCGCCTCGCTCCGCCCGGCGGCGTGGCGCGCATGAGCGCGGCGATCTTCACCTTGCAGTACGCGACCGCGTTCGTCATCCCGCTCCTTGCAGGCGCGCTGTGGGACGCGACGGGGAAGGCGCTGCTCGCGTTCGTCCCAGGCATCGCGGCCGCGGGGGCGATGGCCTGGGGCGCGATATCGCTGCAGATCCCGGACCGCGTGCAGAGCTCTTAGGCTTTGCACGAGGAACAGAGCTCGAGAGCGAGTGTGTAATCGGGCCGGTATCGGCGGTCGTGGAGAGGCGACTCAGTGCACACTCGAGCGAAATTGGAGCGGGCGACCGGCCTCGAACCGGCTACCTCAACCTTGGGAAGGTTGCGCTCTACCAGGTGAGCTACGCCCGCTCGGCAGACAACCGATTTTAGGTCTCGACGACTGCCTCCGCCTGCGGGGCGGCCTCGGCGACGACCGAGCGCACCAGTTGCGAATACTCGTCCACCAGCCGCTGCGCGTGGCCGGCGTCGAGTGTCGAGGCGATGACGTAGTACTCCGGCCGGTCCGCGTCCGGGGCGACCAGCACCCATCCGTCGTCGACGAACACCTTCACCCCGTCGGTCAGGTCGACGCGGTCCTTGAGGTGCTTCTCCATCATCGTGCGCATGACGCGGCCCTTCACCTCCCATGGACAGAACTCGACCGCGGTGCGATGGGTCACCTGCGGGATCCGTGTGCGAAGCGCGCCGAGCGACGCACCGCCTTTCGCCAGCAGCTCGAGCACCCGCGCGATGGTGAATATCGCGTCGAACGAGATCGCGAAGTCGGGCCAGCAGTAACCACCGTTGCCGTCCGAGGCCAGGACCGCCTCCGCATGCTGGGCCGCGCGCAGCACCGCCCCAGGCGTGATCTTGGTCGGCACGAACCGGCTCGCCAGCTGGTCGGCGATCATCGAAAAGGCGAGCGACGATGACGCCGGCCCCAGCACCATGCCCGGCTTGCTCGTCAGCGCGAGCTGGGTGAGGACCGCGAACGCCGTGTCGTGGTCGAGCACGGCGCCGGTCTCGTCGACGATGAAGCACCTCTCCCCCGGCGTGTCGATGAACACGCCGAGCTTGGCGTTCACCGCCGCGGTGATCACACCCATCTCCTGGAGGTGGGCGCGAAAAGTCGGGTCGTCCTGCTCGAGCACGATCTCGGCCGGCGCCGCATTCAGGGGGATGACCGAGCAGTTGAGCTCGCGCAGGATCTGCGGCAGCACCATCGCCGCCGCGCCGTTGTTGTAGTCGATCACGACCTTGAACGCCGCGCCTCGCACGACTTCGAGGTCCAGCTTGGCGAGCATGTCCTCCATGTAACGGTCGGTCTGGCCGTCGCGTCGCGTGATGCGCCCCATCTCGTAGTGCGACACGCGGCGGATGTCCTCGCGGAAGAACAACCCCTCCAGTCGTCGCTCGCTCCGCTTGTCGATGTCGAGGCCGAGGTCATCGAAGATCCGGACGTCGGCCGACCGCGGGTCGACCGGCGACGTCTGCACATGAATGGCGGACACATGGTTGTGCCGGGCCCAGTAGCGACACACCGGCGCAGGAAGTACCGAGAGGTCGATCACGTGCGCGCCCGACGAGATCATGCCTGACATCAACGCGCGCCCGATCATCCGAGCGGAACGCGTGTAGTCGCGCGAGATCGCGATCTCCGTGCCTTTCGGCGTCAGGGCGCCGATCGCGGCGCCCAGCCGGGACGCGAACTCGGGTGTGATCTCGATATTGATCAGGCCGTTCAGGCCGTAAGAGCTGAAGAGCCCTCGCTTCCACGAACCGGCCCAGATGATCGATTCATGGACTACCGCGCCCGGCTCGACCTCCTTGTTCGGCCAGATGCGCACGTTGGCGTTGATCGTCGAGGCCGCGCCTATCGTCACGTCGCTGCCGATCACGCTGCCCTCTTCGAGCAGGCATCCGTTCTTGATCGTCACCGAGCGGCAGACCACCGAGCCCCGAAGGCGTGAGTTCAAGCCAATGTAGCTGTGGTCCCACACGATCGAATTCGAGATCTTCACGCCCGAGTCAACCGTCGTGTACGCCCCAACCACCACGGGACCGTTGATCCACGCACCCGCGCGGAGCTTGGCACCGGCGCCGATGAACGCCGGAGCGTCGATGCGCGCCCCCGGATCGACTTCCGCGTCCGGGTGGATCCACGTGGAATCGCCGACACGGTCGCCCGGGACCTGCACCTTGACCTTGCCCTCGAGGCAGTCGAAGTTAGCCTTCACGTACGCGGCGTGGCTCCCCACGTCTTCCCAGTAGCCGTCCGCGATCCAGCCGAAGACGTGCTCGCCCTCTTTCAGCAGCTTCGGAAACACGTCGCCCGACCAGTCGGTGACCTCGCCCGGGCGGAAGAAGTCGAAGACCGCGGGGTCGAGGATGTAGATCCCGGTGTTGGCCAGGTCCGAGATGACTTCGCCCCAGCTCGGCTTCTCGATGAAGCGCTGGACCGCGCCGCCCTCGTCGACGACGACCACGCCGTACTCGAGCGGATTCGGCACCGGCTTCAACACGATGGTCGCGATCGCCTTGCGCTCGCGGTGAAATCGAGCCGCCGCGCCGAGGTCGATGTCGGTCAGCGAGTCGCCGGAGATGACGACGAACGGTTCGTTCAGCTGCTGACGCGCCAGCATCACCGAGCCCGCGGTACCAAGCGGCGAATCCTCCACGGAGTATGTGAGCGCCACACCCTGCTCTGACCCGTCGCCGAAGTAGTTGCGGATCGACGCGCCGAGGTACTGCACCGTGGCCACCACGTCGCGCAGCTGGTGGCGACGAAGGTGGAGAAGGATGTGCTCCATGATCGGGCGACCCGCGACCGGGACCAGCGGCTTGGGCATGTTGCTCGTGAGCGGTCGCAAGCGCGACCCCTCACCGCCGGCCATCACGACCGCCTTCACTTCCCCAATCCCCATAACATCGTAGTTCCGTGCTCGAAGAACTAAGCGAATTCGCTTACGACCTGCTGTGGACATGGCAACCCCGTATCGAGGCTCTGTTCCGCACCATCGACCCGGAGCTCTGGGAGTCGACGCGCGAAAACCCGGTGCTGCTCCTCAATCAGCTGGGCGAGGAAGGCATCCAGAAGGCATGCGAGCGCGATGAGGTTCGGCACGCGTTCGAGGGCGCGAAAACCGCTCGGCAGGAGTACTACGACCGCCACCCTCGATTCATGGATGCGCAAGCGCCGCTCGCTGTCGCCTACTTCTCGCTCGAGTTCGGCCTGACCGAGTGCCTGCCCATCTACTCGGGCGGACTCGGCGTGCTGGCCGGCGACCACCTGAAGGCGACGAGCGACCTCGGCCTGCCGCTGGTCGCGGTCGGCTTGCTCTACAGGCAGGGCTTCGGCCGGCAGGACATCGACGCAGGCGGCCGGCAGGTCGAGGTGTACTCGGAGAACCGCGGCGACGAGCTGCCGGTGCGCAAGGTCGAGGGCGTCGAGGTGGAGGCCCCGATCGGCACACGCAACGTCAAGATCGCCGTCTGGCGCGCGCAGGTCGGCAGGGTACCTCTGTTCCTGCTCGACACCGACGTCGAGTCGAACCCGCAAGACCTGCGCAACATTACGGACCGCCTCTACGTGCCGGAACCTGACCGCCGCCTGCGCCAGGAGATCGTGCTCGGCATCGGCGGCGTCCGCGCGCTGAGGGCGCTCGGCATCGACGCGGGCGTGTTTCACCTCAACGAGGGCCACAGCTTTCTATGCGCGATCGAGCGCATCCGCGAGCTGCGCGCCTCGCGCCAGATGACGCTCGAAGAAGCGCGGCTCGTCGCACGCGCCGGCATCGTTTTCACGACGCACACGCCGATAGCCGCGGGCAGCGACTACTTCGACTCGGGGCTGGTGTGGGATCTGCTCGGGCCGTACCTGAGCCAGGTAGGCATCTCTTTCGACCGGTTCATGGACCTCGGCCGCCAGCGCCCCGGCGACCCGCGTGAGCGGCTGTGCACGACGTACGCCGCGCTGCGGCTGGCGGATCAGTCGGTCGGCGTCAGCCGTCTCCACGGCGCGGTCTCGCGGCGGCTGTGGAAGGACGCGTGGCGCGGCCTGCCCGAGAACCAGGTCCCGATCGGCTCGGTGACGAACGGCGTGCACATGCCGACGTGGGTGGCGCCCGAGATCGCGGACTTGCTCGGCCGCTACGTGGGACCCGACTGGTGGGACCTCGACCCCGCCGACGGCCGCTGGCACGCCGTCAAAGAGATTCCCGCCGCTGAGCTGTGGACGATCCACGGCGAGCTCAAGCGCAAGCTCCTCTCCTTCACCGACCAACGCGCTGAAACGCCGAGAGAGCTCGACTTGAACGCTCTGACGATCGGGTTCGGCCGGCGTTTTGCGCCTTACAAGCGAGCCAACTTGCTGCTGCGTGACCGGGCGCGGCTGGGCAAGCTCCTGCGCAGCTCACGGCGCCCGGTGCAGATATTGTTCGCGGGCAAGTCGCATCCCGCCGACCAACCGGGCAAGGAGATCGTGGCCGGGATCGTCGGCCTCGCCCGGGAGGAGCCACGCGTCGTCTTCCTCAAGGACTACGACATCACGCTGGCCCGTCACCTCGTCCAGGGCGCCGACGTGTGGCTGAACAATCCGCGCAGGTTCCTCGAGGCGAGCGGAACCAGCGGGATGAAGGCGGGCGCCAACGGGGCGCTCAACGTGAGCATCCTCGACGGTTGGTGGGACGAGGCCTATCGACCGGAGTTGGGCTGGGCCATTCCGTCAGGCACCACGCTGGACAGACAGGAAGTGGATGACGTGGCCGAGGCGGAGGGACTTTATCGATTGCTCGAGCGCGAGGTCGTACCCGCGTTCTACGACCGCGACGAAGCCGGCATCCCGCGCCACTGGGTCGAGATGATGAAGGCCTCGATCCGCAACGTGGTCACGCAGTTCTCCGCCCGCCGGATGGTGACCGACTACTTCAACACCGCCTACGCGCCCGGCGCGCGGCGGGTCGAGCAGCTCCGGCTACTCCCCGACTGGGGCGGCTGAGCTAGCCACAGGGAGACGGGGAGCCCAAGAGGTTGGTCGCCGGCGGCGGTTGGTATCCGCCAGGCCGCTGCGCAGCGATTCCCTTCAGCGGCACGCATCCACGATCGAGAGAGCATTGCCAGCCGGCGTCGTCGATTACGCGGATAGTCTCACTACACCCAACGGGAATGGTCGAACAGCCTGGACCTGGCTCCGAGTTGCAACGCGGCGGCAGCGCGCTGACCGCGGCGAGCTGTGCCGTCCCAGACCCCGCGGCGAGAAACAACTGCTGGTTGAAAGTCTTGTAGACGATGAACCGGTAGTCGGGACCGGCCTCATATTCGCTGTGCACCGGCATGGCCTCACCGACCGCTGCCAGCACGGTCGGGTCGGTCGACGTCGGTGCGTCGGCGCCGACTGGCCAGCTCATAACGAAGCTCTGCCCGGGCGCAAGCAGCATAGTTCCGCTCCCGATGTACCCGGCCGGCCAACCGTCCGATTGCGGGTCCGTCCCGAGCATCACAGTCACGTGCCATCTCGGATTTCCACCCTGCGCCGAAGCCGAGATCTCCACCTTCCCGCCGAAGGGCGGAGTCGCGCCAGTGGGCGAGAACTCAGCGAAGGTCATGTCTGGCGGTTGATCCACAGTTGGGTGATACGGAATCAGCCGCTTGCTGTCGGAGGTGTCGATCTGGCGGTCCGAGCCCGGTAGCAAGACGCCGAGCGTCTGGTAGGCGCCCAGTGGGACGACCGTATTCGCGTCGCGCGACGTGAGCGTGACGGCCGTGTAAAACGGATACGGCGAGCAGATGCATCCCCCGCACGACTGGCCGAGGAAGGCGCCAACGAGGCAAATGGCTGCAAGGGAGCCGCGCTCCGAAATCACGGACTACTCCCCGACTGGGGCGGCTGAAGTCCCGGACGCGGCCGGCACGCCCCGCCGCTCCCGCCGCGATGCGATCGCCGCCAGGTACAGCTGCACGTACTTCTGCGCCGACCGCGACCACGACACATCCTCTTTCATCGCGTGCTGGATCAGCCACGACCACACAGCCGGGTGGCGGAAGTTCTCGGCCGCGCGCACCACGGCAGCGAAGAACTGCCACGCGTCATACGGCCCGAACCGGAACCCGTTCCCCGTCTGCGCGACCGGGTCGTAGTCGCGAATCGTGTCCGCCAGCCCGCCCGTGGCGCGGACGACCGGGATCGTCCCGTAGCGCAGCGCGATGAGCTGAGCCAGTCCCCCGGGCTCGAATCGCGACGGCATCCACAGCATGTCCGCGCCCGCGTAGATCCGCTGCGCCAGCGCGGCGTCGAAGCCGACCGACACCGAGACCTGGTTCGGCACCTCCGATGCCCAGCGCCGGAACATGTCCTCGTACCGCCGGTCGCCGGTGCCGATGACCACGACCTGCAGGCCGAGCTGCACGAGCTCCGGCATCGCCTGCTCGATCAGGTCGAATCCCTTCACGTCGTAGAAGCGCGACACGATCGCGCACAGCGGCTTGTTCACGTCCTCGAGTCCCAGCTCGGAGCGCAGCGCTGCGCGGCACAGCGCCTTGTTCTGAGGCTCGCTTGCGGAGTAGTGATGCGCGATGTTCGGATCGCGAGAGGGATCGAAGATCTCGTAATCGATGCCGTTCAAGATCCCGTGCAGCTTCTGCGTGTTGCGCCGGAGCAGCTCGTCGAGCCCCTCGCCGTATTCCGGCGTCTGGATCTCCTTGGCGTAGCGCTCGCTGACGGTGTTGACCACATCGGCGAAATGGATCCCGCGCCCCAGCACGTTGACGACGTTGTCGAGGCCGGGGATGCCGAGCTGGATGAGCCCCCACTCCTGCAGCCCCGCCAGCATGATCGCGCCGAACCCGAACACTCCCTGCGCGGACAGGTTGTGGATCGTGAGCGTCGTGGCGATGTCCGCGTACTGGTCCGAGTCGTACACGCGGTCGAGAAGGTTCGGGATCAGCGCGCCGTACCAGTCGTGGATATGGATGACGTCAGGAAAGAAGTCCAGCGCGGGCAACATCTCCAGCGCCGCGCGGCAAAAGTAAACCGATCGCGCGTCGTCGTCGCCAAAACCGAACATGCCGTCGCGGTCGTACAGCGGCGGGCAATCGACGAAGTACACGACCATCTCACCCAGCCTGCCCTCGAAGATCGTCGCGGGCAGCCTCTCGGTGCCGAGGGGCACCTCCAGGTTGGCAACAGGTCGCAGTCCATAGCGGCCGATGTCCACCTGCCGGTAGCGCGGCAGCACCACGCGCACGTCGTGGCCGAGGCGGAGCAGCTCTTTCGAAAGCGATGCGGCAACGTCGGAGACGCCGCCGAGCTTGGCGAACGGCGCCAGCTCCGCGGTCGCGACCAGCACCTTGAGATGCTGCGCGTGCGCCACCTCGACCGCCCGCGACTGGCCCGGCACGCGGATGCCCAGCCCGCCCGATGGCGGCACGACCTCCATGTCGCGCCCTTCCCGGCTCACGACCAGGGCGAGCTCGAGCGCGTCACCGGCCCGTTTGCCAAGCCGGCCGAACGGGATGCCGACCGCGAACGGGTCCTCGACGTCCCAGCTTGCCTCGGTGACCGCTCGCGTCTGCGGCTCGACGACCCTGGCCACCGTCAGCTTGCCGCCCTGCGCGCGCGGTGTCAGACGAACCGCGTACGCGGGCTCGAACCCCATGTCGGTCATCGCGGCCCTGGGCAGCGGGAGCTCGAGGTCGCCGTTGCCGTCAAGCGCCGGCGGTCCCGAGATGTACAGCCAGAACTCGATGTTCTGCTGCTCGAGCTCGATGCCCGAGCGCGGCGAGTCGATCCGGAAATACATCTTCTCGTCGTCGTTGCCGTAGTACACCCGCTCCACGACACCGGCCGGCCGGTGCAGCGCGCCGAACCCGGAGCCGACCAGGTAGTAGCCCGCCTGCGACCAGGCCGGGTCGTGCCTGGAGGCGGGGCTGATCGCGGCCGACGGCACGCCTCGCTCCGGCGTCGGCGCGCGCTTGATGATCGGCTGGAAGAGGCGCGCCGGCGCGCGGGCGCCCATCAATTTGTAGACGTTGCGCAGGTGGAGCCGAAACTGGTTGTCCCAGATCGGGTCCATGCCGGAGTCGTGCTTGCGGCTGAACCACCAGAACCAGTCGCTGCCCTCGGTGATCAGGATCTCGCGCCACGCCAGTGCCGCCTGCTGCGAGTCTCGCGGCCGCTGCTGCGATTGCGCGTCGAGCCAGTCGCGGGTCTCGGCCAACAGGTCCCACGCGATGTTGTGCTCCGGGTCGCCTATCCATGTGTCGAGGCTGGCGCCGATCCAGCTTCCCGTGTGCAGGTGATGGAGCTGCTGCTGGGGCTCGTGCTCGGCCAGGAAGTCGGAAACGGTCGTGGTGATGATGTCGGAGCTCGACTCGAGCTCCGTGTATAGGGCGTTGAGGAAGTCGTGGCCGTCGCGCGGGTAGAACTCCCACGCGTTTTCGCCGTCGAGCGCGATTACAGCCAGGAAGTCGCGATCGCCCTGGACCTCGCGGATCCGGCCCAGCCTCCCCATCAGGTCGCGCGCCGCATCGACCGACGATTGGCGCTGGTAGTCGAAGCCGATCACGTTGGAGAGCTGCGAGTCGCGGAACACCATCGACACCGTGCCGCCCTCTCGCGCGATGCGCTTGGGCTGGTACAGGTGGTCATCGCGGTTGAACTGGCCTTCGAGCGAGCGCGCCAGCACCTCCTCGTCGCTGATCATCCAGTCGAGCTTCGCCTTCTCGGCGAGGCCGATCACCGCCTCGCCCACCGCCATCTCGGAGGGCCACATACCCTTCGGCAGGCGGCCGAGCATGCGCTCGAACAGACCCATGCCCAGCTCGATCTGGCGCTCGGCGTCCTCGCGGTGTGAGAAGTGGCGCTCGGGCAGCTGGATCTGCGGGTTGGCGCTGCGCGCGGAGTCGACATGGCCGAGCAGGGGCAGGATCGGGTGGTAGTAAGGAGAGAAGGTGAGCTCGGCCTGGCCGCGCTCGGCGAGCTCGCGGTACTTCGGCACGATGCTTCGGATGCGCTCCAGCTGGGCTGCAAACAGGATCGCCTTGTCCTCTTCTGCGAAGTCGCGATCCTTTCGCTTCAGCTCCGCGAGGCGCGGGTCCTGCTCGACCCACACCGGGTCGCACCAGGCGAGGTTGAACCACACCTGCAGGTCGCGGATGTCTGCGGTCGTGAACTGGGCGTCGATAGGGCGGGACGCAAGCTCCAGGTAGCGCGGCGACTGCTGGACGCGCAGCGCGCGCGGCGACTCGCGCATCCAGCGCAGCACGAAATCGCGCTCTTCCGCCGAGAGATCCCTCGCCGCGCGCTGGCTGAGGTTGAGGAAGAGGTCGACCGACTCCTCCTTGCCGTAGTCCTCGATCTGCGCGAGGAGCGAGGGAACGAGGTTGAATGTCGCGCGCACCTTCGGGTAGCCGTCGAGCAGCGCCGGCATCTTGTAGTAGTCCTTGGCCGAGCGCAGGCGCACCCACGGCAGCAGATACGTGCTGGTGAGGTCGTCCTTGTAGTACGGCTGGTGCATGTGCCAGACGAAAGCGACGTTCAGCGGCCTCACGTGAACCTCAAACCCGGATTGTCCGGACTAACCGGGGTTTTGATGCGCGAAATTGCCGGATTGTCCGGACGAACGGACATTGCGTCACTTCGCGTACTCATCGAGTGCACGGATGAAGTTTAGATAGACCTGCTGCTGCTCCCGGATGATGCCGAGGCTGCCGAGCTCCCACCACTCCGACGGCGTGAAGTACGCGCTGACCTCGGCTTCAGCCCCGGAACGCCCGAACCACTGGATCAGGTGGAGGTTGTCGGACTGGAGGAGCCACTTCGCAAGCTCGATCACGTGTGGGTCGCCGGTCAGACGAGCCTTGGAGTACGCATGATGCATCAGCCGGAAAACGCCTTGCTGTGCGTGGTTGCCCAGGAAGAACTCCATCCCGCCCTCGCCGGCCCACGTCGTGCCGTACTCGCTGACCGGGACCTGGTAGCTCAAATCACGCAGCTCGGCGACCGCTTCGGACGGGAGCAGCATGCGGACATTGCGCTTGCGCAGCTGCGTGTTGAGGGCGCGCATGAACTCGAAGATCCCCGAGTCCTTGCGATGGTGCTCGCCGAAGGTCTCGAAATCCCATCCCAGCGTCACGACCTCGCCCCAACACTCCCTCACCCAGCCCGCGTATGTGTCAGGCGCGAGCGGCCACATCGGCCATGCCTGGTCCGAGAAGCGGTAGCCAACGTCGTCGGAAAGCTCGTGGTGCCGAGGCATGAGCGCCAAGTGCTGCCCGGGATGACGGTAGAGGTGGGTCGGCTCCCGCCACCCCAGCTGCCAGTCGCGCCCTTCCATGAAGGCGCCTGAGAATCCGGTCTGCTGCAGAGCGAAATAGACGTCGTTCGACATGAACATCTCGGTCGTGTCCGCGATCGCGACCGGCTTCTGGAAGACATCCTCCAGCCTCTTGCGCGCCCAGAGCATCGCTTCCTTGAACGCGACGATGTCGACGTAGAAGAGCCACGAGTGGTACGGCTCGACGCACACGATCTCGACGTTCGGGCTGGCGCACAGGCGCTGGAAGGAATCGAGCACCTTCTTGCCCCATCTCTCGGCCTGGACGAGGAAGGAGTTGCTGAACCCGATCGACATCTTCCACCCGCGTTTGGCGAGCTCGCGAAACGCGGCGGTTGCGGGGAGGTACGAGTACTCGGCGACCTTGTCGAAGTAGCGCCGGTCGAGCGCGTCGTCGAAGAGGTACGCGGCGAGATCCTCGGGCGGCGTGCGGGCGGGGATGAGCTGGGCGGGGAGCTTCAGCCGCCGCGGCTGATGGACCACCGTGTAGACGACGACGCGTTCAGCCACGCTTCGCCACCGCCTGGCGCGCCGCGGCGAAGTCGGCGCGAAGAAGCAGCTGGTCGATCACCTTCTCCCAAACGTAAGCCCGAGCGGTGGTCCGGCCGTGCCGCCGCATGCCGGCGACCAGGCGCGGCCTTTGCTTGAGGGCGGAGAGCTCGGCGACAATCTCGATCGGGTCCTCGGTCTCGAGGACGACGGCATTGCGGTAGGCCTCCGCGTAGTCCTCACCGGTCGAACCGGTCACCGCGATTCCGCCCGCCGCCATCACCTCGAGGCCGACGAGCCCGAACGGCTCGTGGCCGGAGTTGGCGAGCACCGCGTCGCACGCGGAGTAGATCACCGGGATGAGCTCGTCGCTCACGAAGCTCGTCAGGTTCACGACGTCGGCTTGCTTCGCGTCGCGGAGCAGCGCCGCCAGGCCGGAGGCGCCGGGCGGCGCCGCGGCCTGCTTCACGACGAGGCCCTGGCGCTGGGCGTGCGTCATCACCTCCAACCCATGCGGCTCGCGCCCACCGCGCATCAACAGCTTCACCGAGCTGCCGCGCCGCTTCAGCTGGGCTGCCGCCGCGATCGCGGTGAGCCAGCGCTTGTCCGGGTCGAAGCGGCCGATCTTGAACCAGAAGTGGTCGGCACGGGCCGCCGACCTCACGGTGTCCACCGCGACCGGGTCGGGGTCGACGATCGACTCGCGCGGGATGCCGTTGGGGATGACGATCGGGTTCTGGCCCAAGTCCCACATCCGGAATTTCATGTAGCGGCTGACCGTTGTGATCGTGGTCGCGAGGTTCAGGGCCTGCCAATCGATCCGGTTGAAGCCGAACGTGTTGTTGGCGTTCCACAGCATCACCACCCGGTCGCGCAGGCCGCGGTAGTAGAGCATGTCCGCGATGATCTTCATCGACCAGGAGGTGTGCCACTCCTCGCCGAGCACGACCACGTGCTTCCCGGCGGCCGCCGCGGGCGCGATCACTTTCTCGATCAGCGCCACGGGAAGGCTCGCGTTCCAGTCCCGGATCTTGCCCTCCTCGCCGTCGTAGACACCGCCCCGGTGCTGGGCCGAGATCCACTGGCACCACCGGCGGTACTGGAGCCGCCCGCCCTCATGCTCCTCCGCGGCGGGCAGGTCGGGGTCGCCGCAGAAATAGAGGTATGTGAGGTAGCCCATCCGCGCGAGGGCGCGGGAGAGGCCCTTGACACGCACGCCGAGGCCACCGGCCTGGCTGTATTGGTCGGGGCCCTCGAAGCTGAGAATCGCAAAGACCGTGTGGCGCGGGTCGAAGGTCACGACCCCGTTCCGAGAAGCTTCAGCGCCTCCGCGTGCAGCTCACGCGTCGGGGCGCACAGCAGGGTCGACCGGCTGTCGAGATCGCACCGTACCCGAGCCAGGGGCTCGCCCTGGATCGTCGTCGCCACTCCCCCGGTCTCGGCCAGCAGCAAAAGGCTCGCCGCCATGTCGAAGACTCTGACCGGGATCGGTGCACAGAAGACGTCAAAGCCTCCCGCGCTCGTCAGGGCGATCGAGAGGGCCATCGAGCCCAGTATCCGGATCTTGTTCGCGCGCTCGACCAGCGGCCTCGCCACGTTGAGCGCGCGGGGGGTGCTCTCGAGCCCGAGCAGCTCGATGCGCGCGCGGTCGGCTCTCTTCATCGCGGTCAGGGGCTTGCCCGCGCGCCACGCACCCTGCTTGCGGATGGCCCGCCATTCCTCGCCCGTGCTCAGGTTGAGGACCATGCCTGCGTACGTGTCGGCGACCGTCGGGCCGTCGAGCACCGCGAGCATCAGGCCGAACAGCGGCACCCCTTGCTTGGCGTTGAGGCTTCCGTCGACCGGGTCGACCAGCACGAGGGGGTACTCGGCGCCGAAGCTGCGGCGGCCGGCCTCCTCGGAGAGGACCGAGAACCTCTCGCCGCGCTCGGCGAGGCCCGCCAGCTCGCCGAAGACGACCGCTTCGGCGGCGCGGTCGATCTCGATGGTCGTGTCGCCACCGGCACCGACACTCAGCGGGGCCCGGCCTGCCTCGGTGCCCGAGAGCGGCAGCACGGCGCGACGCACGCCATCACCGATGCGCGAGAAGACGTCGAGCCAGTTGTCGGGCTTCAGTGAGCTTCGGTCGCGCCGGTTTCGGTCGAGACCTTGCGGCGTCTACGGCGCCGGCGCTCGACGACGATCGTGATCAGGTAGGGCTGCTGCATCGCCCACACGCGCTCGATAAGCTGCGGGATCGCGATGGAGTGCGGCTGCTCGATGCCTAGCATGACCAGTGCCTCCGCCACGTGGTCCGGCAGCTCTGTCTTGTCGTGAAGGTTCAACTGCTCGAGGCTTTCGAGAATGTCATCGAGGCGGCGCAGCCCCCCACGCCGTTCCGACTCACCGGGGTGCAGCATCGGTGACAGCTTACCTAGTGGTGCTGTCGATGAGTGAGCGGCCCACGTCGGCCGGCCGCTCGAACTGGAGCCAGTGTCCAGCGCCCTCGAGAACCTGGAGTCTGTAGTTGCCATCTATGTATCCCGCGGTGGTCTCAGCTTGCAAACGTCCGAGAGCCGGGTCCTGGTCGCCCCAGATCAATACCGTCGGCGCGCCAACCTTCACCTGGGCGGCGCGTCCCGCCCAGGCTTTCGGGTCCGAGAGGTTCGCCCGGTAGTAGTTGAGTCCCGCGGTCAGCCGGCCGGGTCGCGACATCGACTTGACGAAGTGCTCGACGACGCTGGGCGGCACTGCGTCCGGCGTCGGGACGGCGAAGAACGCGCGCAGCCTGCGGTAGTCGTCTTCGGAGAGGACACGCTCCGCCTTGCCCTCGAGCACAAAGAGGCCGATGTAGCGCGAGCGCTCTCGCTGGTCCGCATCCTTCCAGGCGGCGTTGGCGACCGCCGAGGGATGTCCGACGGAGAGGACCGTGAGGGTCTTCGTCATCTCGGGATGCGCGCTCGCGAAGAACCACGCCACGATCGCGCCCCAGTCGTGGCCGGCGATGTGGGCGCTCGTCCGACCGAAAGACTTGACGATCCCCGCGACGTCCTCCACGAGGTGATCGATCGCATAGTCGTCCACCGCGCTCGGGGCATCGCTCAGTCCGTAGCCGCGCATGTCGGGCGCGACGGCCAGCACGCCCGCGTGCGCGAGGGCGTCGACCTGTTTCGACCACGACTCAGCTCCCTCCGGGAAACCGTGGAGCAGGACGGCGAGCTCGCCATCCGCGGGACCGTCGGCGAGCGTGCGAAAGCGCAGTCCATTGGCCTGGACCATGTGCTGGCTCGCCGTCACTCGATCTCCGATTTGATGAAGGTGGTTGCGACGTCGAGCGCCTGGTCGAGCACCGCGAGCAGGCCATGGCCCTGGCCCTTGAACACCTCCAGACGGGCATTCGGGATCAGCTTGATCTTCTCCTTCAGCAGGTCGATGCGGGCGAACGGGTCCCGGTCGCCGCTGAGAAAGAGCGTCGGGCATTTGATGCGAGGCCAGTGCTCGGTCCGCAGCTGGTCGGGATACCCCGGTCGATGCAGCGGATACGAGAAGAGGACCAGGCCGCCGAAGTCCGCCTCGACCGCGGCCATGCTCGCGACCCGTCCCCCGAAGGACTGACCACCGCCGACGACCTCACGTCCGCGACCGGACGTCTTGATGAAGATAGGGACCGCCTTCTCAGCGCCGCCGCGAGGAAGATCCACCGCGACCGCATCGATTCCGCGTCGTTTGAAACCGACGACGTAGGGCTTCATAGACGCCGCGTTGCCTGATGCTCCATGACCGAGCACGACTCTCATCGTCACTATCGTCGCAGTCTTTAGAGATCAGTGAAAGACATCGCTGATGGTGGCGACGCGACGCGACCTCTGTGGAATTTTCCACAGGTTGTGCGAAAGAATTTTTCTGCGGAGCATTGACGCGAGCGGGGTTCATCGAGTATCACAGCACTCTGTATGGCGATGCTGCTCGTGGTTGCCACCACAGAGGCGACGGACCCGGCACGAGAAAGGCGTCCATTCGACTAACCGCCAACGTCTCGGAGTCCTCATCGATGAGGAGTTCGTGGCGAAACCCGAGGGAACCGATTGGGTCCACATCTTTAGGAGAAGGAGGTAAAGCATGATGGCAGCGAAGAAGAAGGCCGCGAAGAAGCCGGCAAAGAAGGCAGCGAAGAAGACCTCGAAGAAGAAGTAGGACACTTCTCTTCATCCGTTTAGTCAATCCGTCACGCGCCGGGGTTCTGTGGAGCCCCGGCTCTTTTATGAGAGGAAACCCAAATGGTTTCCTCTCATCGCGCCGCTGCCTCCCGCGACTGCATCGCGGGGACCCCAGTGGACTTCGGCCGGGCAAGCGGCGCTGCTCTCTTTCGGAAAGGTTGGGACTGCAACTATTTGGAGCGGCTGATGATGTCAGCGACCTGAGTCGCTGCGAGCGGAGCGAGCAGGATCCCTTTGCGATGATGCCCCGTCGCGACGATCACGTTCATGACGTTTGACGCCGCGACTACCGGCTGTCCATCCGGCGTCACTGGACGCAGCCCCGCCCAAACGCGTTGCAGGCTCGCCCTCGCGAGGTCTGGCACCAGCTTGCGCGCCAGCTCGAGCAGTGACGCGATGCCATCGACGGTCGGCCGGTCGTCGAAGCCCGAGTCCTCTTCAGTGCCGCCCGCGATGATGGTGCCGTCGCCTTTCGGCACCAGGTAACCATTCGACCAGAACACACTGCGACGGAGGATCAGTGAGCCCGGGTCGAGCGCCGCGAGCTGACCGCGCTGCGGTCTCACGGCGACGTCGACCCCGGCGGCCGACGCGACCTCTCTCGTCCACGGCCCCGCCGCGACCACCACCCAATCGGCCACGACGCTTCCACCTGGAGTTATTACCGCGCGTGCGCGGCGACCGTCGACCTCGAAGCCCGTGGCCGGCGTGCCCTCGCAGATCTCAGCGCCGCGCGCGGCCGACGCGCGCGCCAGCGCGCGCACGAAACGCGGCGGCGTGAGGTGGGCATGCTCGAGGAGGACGGCGCCGAAGACATCGGGGTTCAGCGCCGGCTCGAGCTTACGGCACTCGTCAGCGTCGAGCCAGCGCCCGCCTTCCTTCTTCAGCGCGGCCGCCTCATCTTCGGTGAAGGCAGGCTTGAGACCTTGTTGGACGCGGAACTCGACGTTCATCGCGCTGTCCTTCTCGATCCGCGCCACCAGCTCGGGGAACATCTCGAGGCTCTGTGCATCGGACGGTCGCGCGGGGCTCAGCTCGCCCGCGGCGGCGCCCGAGGCGCGGCTGGCGAGCTGGTCGCGCTCGAGCAGCGTGACGTGGTGCCGGTCGAGGCTCAGCCGCTCGGCGACGGCGCAGCCGATGACCCCTCCGCCTATGACGACGACCCTCGACATATAGATAGACAAAGTGTCCTCCCCATTCATGGGGAGGTGGCGGCGAAGCCGACGGAGGGGCTGGTGGAGTTACCCTCTTGACTCTCGAACATTCGTTCGATATGGTCTGAGGTGCCTCCACTCCCTCCCCTGCGTCTCTCTCCTCGCGAGGCAATGAAAGATGCAGGAAGTTGCACTTGAATCCGCCATCAACTCGATTCGGGTCCGCTTCGGCAGCCAGGCGCTGACGAGGGCGGCGGAGATGCCGCCCCCGCAGCCCTGGTCGAGCGGAACGCCGGTCGACCAGCTCACCGGGATCGGCGGCCTTCCGCGAGGCCGGCTCTCGCTCTTCACGGGGAGCGGAACCTCGGGCAAGCTCACGGTCGCCCTGTCGCTGCTCGCGCGGGCGACTCACGAATTCGCCCACGCGATCGTCGTCGACGCAGGCGGGTTCGATCCCTGGACGCTGACTTCCTACTCCCCTGAGCCTGGCGCGCTGACCGTCGTCCGCGCGCCGGCTCTTGAGGTCGCCGGCGAAGCCGCGGCCACCCTTGCACGTGCCGGCGCGGGGTTCATCCTCTTGCTTGGCGATGTGCCGGAGCACTGGCTCGGACCGCTCGAGTCAGGCGCCAACCGCTCGGGCACCGTGCTCGTGGGAGTTGTCGACGCGCCAAACCGGGCGCTCGCCCACGCCTCGAGCTTCAGCCTCGGCTTCTCGCGCCAGGACTGGATCTGGGAGCGCGGCCAGCTCGTCGGGCTGCGAGTGACGGCACGGTGCGTGAAAAATCGCGTCGCGCCTCCGCTTGGTGAAACCGAGCTGGAGATTCGCTACCCGCTCGGGACCAAACCGCTGACCGACTACCGCCCCCGGATCAGCGAAGTCGCCATGCGCCTCAAGGAGGTCGAGCCATGCGCGTCTGCTGTGGTCTGACCGGGCATCTCGAGCTCGCTCGACGGCCCGACCTCTACGGCAGGCCGGTCATCGTCGGCCGCTGGGACGAACACGTGGTCGCGGCGTCGGAGGAGACTCTCCCCTTCGGCGTGACGCCCGGGATGGCGATGCGCCAGGCCGAGCACCTGTGCCCACAGGCCGTCTTCGTGCTGCCCGACGAAGAAGCCACGATTCGGATTCGCGAGCTCATCTCGGCCGCCCTCTACGACTTCGCACCTGTGGTCGAGGTGCGGGTCGAGGGAATCGCGTGGCTGGACACGAGTGGGGTTGCCGCTGCTGGCCTCTCGATCCGAAACGCGCGCCATCTTCTGTTGAAAGCGATCGGCCGCGAACCACGCCTTGGGCTCGCCCCCGGACCGTTCTCGGCCCGACTCGCCGCGGCCCGCGCGCGGCCAGGTCATCTCCTGCGCGTCGCGGATGCACGCGAATTCCTCGCCCCTCTTCCCGCCCGCGAGCTGCCGCTCGATGCGGAGCAGCTGGAGCGCCTCGACCTGCTCGGGCTGCGCTCGCTCGGCGCGATTGCGGCGATCGGTCCGCGAGAGCTGGAGAGCCAGCTCGGGCGCGACGGGCGGCACGCGGTTCTTCTCGCGCGCGGGCTCGAGCCCGATCAGCTCGACGCTTGGCGGCCGCCGCTCTTCACCAGCGCTCACCGACAGTTCGAAGAACCGGTCGAAGATAGGGAAGCGCTGCTCTTCGTCGCTCGCGGGCTGTGCAGCGATCTCGCGAGCGAGCTCGGCCTGCGCGGCGCCGGCGCCAAGCACGTGAGGGTGCGGCTCGAGCTCGAATCATGCGAACCCGAAACGCGTGAGTCGATCGTGCGCCATCCGCTCAGCAGCACCGCCGAGCTTTTTGGATTGATCGGCGCGTGGATCAAGGAGTGGCAGCCAAGCGCGCCGATCACCGAGCTGTGGATCGAGCTGCCGGTGCTGGAAGGCGCGGGCAGGCGTCAGCTGAGGTTGTGGGCGGGCGGCGATGGGTCGAGCGAAGAGGTCACCGCCGCGCTGGAGCGATTGCAGGAACGCTTCGGCGAAGAGTTGGTGCAGAGACCGCGGCTCGCATGACTCGGTTCCTGGCACCGCCAGTTTCGATCGACGTCACGCTCGACCACGGTCGCGCGCCCATCGCGATCTCGGGCGCTTTCAACGGCTCGCTCGATCCCATCGCGCGCTGGAAGGTCGAGACGTCGTGGTGGACCACGCCTGTCGTCCGCGAGTACTGGAAGGCGCTGCTCAACAACAACCTGCTGTGCGAGCTGTACCGCGACGTCTCGACCAACGAATGGTTCCTGGAACGGGTCTATGACTGACCGCGCCACCAAGCCGATTACGCACGTTTGGCGCAAAACGCGCCCTTGAAAGTGCGCCGAAAGGAGCTTTTGGCGCCAAACGCGTCCTATGTCGAGCTCCACTCCCACTCCAACTTCTCGTTCCTCGACGGCGGCTCGCATCCATTCGAGCTTGCGTTGCGGGCGGCCGAGCTCGAGATGCCCGCCCTCGCCATAACGGACCGCGGCGGCGTCTACGGAGCGGTCAAACATCTCCAGGCCTGCCGCAAGCTCGGGGTCAAGCCCATCATCGGCAGCGCGCTCGAGGTCGACGGCGACGAGCTGATCCTCATCGCACGCAACCTCCGCGGCTACTCGAACCTCTGCCGCATCCTCACCATCGCGCACGCCGACCAGCCCAAGGGCGAGGCCCGCACCACGCTGGCGAAGGTCGTCGAGCATCGCGGCGACCTCTTCTACCTGAGCCCGACCGACATCGAGCAGCGCCTGCACGATCTGCAGGAGGCGCTGGGCCGAGAGAATGTGTTCAGCGAGCTGCACCATCACCTCCGGCCCGAGGACCCGTGGGTGCTGGAAGGCCGCGCGGCGATGGCCAGGCGATGCGGCGCGGGCGTCGTCGCCACCAACCAGGTCCACTACCACGTCCCCGAGCGGCGCCGGCTGCACGACGTGCTGGTCGCCATCCGCCACCGCGCCACCCTCGAGGAGGCGAGGCCTCACCTCTTCCCCAACTCCGAGTACCACCTCAAGAGCGGCGCCGAGATGCGCCTTCTCTTCGAGCGACACGCCGAGGCGCTGGCCACGCCGTGGGACATCGCGCAGGAGTGCGACGTCGACCTCGACTTCCGCAAGGTCCGCTTCCCCGGCTATCCGGTGCCCGCGGGCGAAACGCCCTTCTCATATCTCTACAAGCTCTGCTTCGAGGGAGTCCGCGACCGCTACCAGCCGATCACGATCGAGGTGACGCGACGCCTCCAGCACGAGCTCGAGGTCATCCAGAAGACCGGCCTGGCAGAGTTCTTCCTCATCAACTGGGACCTCATGCGGTTCGCGCGCGAGAAAGGGGTCCCGGGACAGGGACGCGGTTCGGCCGCTGACTCGATCGTCGCTTACGTTCTTGGGATCACGCGTGTCGACCCCATCGAGCACAACCTTCTCTTCGAGCGCTTCCTGCACGAGGAGATGACCAGCACGCCCGACATCGACATCGATTTCTCCACCGCGCATCGCGAGCAGGTCATCCAGTACATCTACGAGAAGTACGGCTGGGAGCGGACGGGCATGGTGTGCAACGTCGTCACTTTCCAGCCGCGGATGGCCATCCGGCAGGTCGGCAAGGCGCTGGGGTTTTCCGACGAGCTGCTCGACCGCCTCGCCAAGGGAGTCGACCGCTGGTTCACGGAGGACGTCGAGGACTCGATGACCGGCGCCGTCCCTCCGCCCGACATGCGGCCGCAGAGCTGGAAGCACTTCCTCGAGCTTTGCCGCGAGGTCATCGAGTTCCCACGCCACCTGTCGATCCACAACGGCGGCATGCTCGTCACCGGCGAGCCGCTGGTCGACATCGCCCCCGTCGAGCCGGCGACGATGGAGGGACGGCGTGTCGTCCAGTTCAACAAGGACGACGTCGAAGACCTCGGCCTGATCAAGATGGACATGCTCGGCCTGCGCACGCTTTCAGTCGTGGCCGAAGCGCTGGACATGATCAAGGACACCACTGGCGTCCGGCCGGACCTCGATCAGCTTGCTCTGAAAGACCCAGCCGTCTTTGAGATGTGCAGCACCGCGGACACCATCGGGGTGTTTCAGATCGAGTCGCGCGCCCAGATGCAGACCCTGCCCCGCACGCGACCCAAAGACTTCAACGACCTCGTGGTCGAGGTCGCGATCATCCGGCCCGGGCCGATCCAGGGCAACGCCGTGCATCCCTACATCCGGCGCAAGCAGGGCCGCGAGCAGGTCACTTACGCGCACCCGCTGCTCGAGCCGATCCTCAAGGACACGCTCGGCGTGATCCTCTACCAGGAGCAGATCATCGAGATCGCGATGTACGTCGCCGGCATGAAGCCCGGCCGCGCCGACGGCTTCCGCCGCGCGATGACCCGCCACCTCAACCGGGTCGAGATGTCATCCCTCGAAGATGAATTCATCGGTGGATGCCTGGGCAACGGCGTGCCGCGCGAGGTCGCGGACCAGCTGTTCCAGGCGGTGCAGGGCTTTGCCGTCTACGGCTTCTGCCGCTCGCACGCCGCCGCTTTCGCCCGGACGTCGTACGAGACCGCATGGATGAAGATGCACCACCCGGTCGAGTTCGGGTGCGGCCTCCTGAACAACCAGCCGATGGGTTTCTATCACCCGAGCGTGCTGGTCGAGGACCTGAAACGGCACGGGATGAAGGCGCTGCCCGTCGACGTCAACCGGTCGGACGTCCGCTGCCTCCCCGAGCGCTGGGACTCGGGGCTGGCGATGCGGATCGGGTTCAACTACGTCCGCGACCTTGGCGAGGACGGCCGCGCCGCGATTGTCACCGAGCGCGGTCGAAGCGGCGCCTATTCGTCTTTCGACGACTTCGTGAACAGGCTCCGCGACCAACCCATAGGGCCTCAGGCGGTGCGCAACCTGGTCATGGTTGGCGCCTTCGATGGCCTGGGCCGGCCTCGTCGCGAGCTGCTGTGGGGCTGGCAGGAGCGGTGGCACGGCAAGGGTCTCCGGCGGGGCATCCCCAAACAGTCCGAGCTGCGCCTCGACGACACGGCTCCCGCCCTTCCCTACGTCGACGAGTTCGACGCCAACCAGCTGGAGTACCGGATCTCCGACCTCTCGACCGGACACCACCTGATCCACTTCTGCCGGGACCGCCTGCGCGCCTTGGCCGCGCTGGAGAGCAACAAGCTGCCGGAGATCCGCAACGGGCAGCACGTCCGCGTCGCGGGACTGGTCATCACCCGCCAGGCGCCGTCGACGGCCAAGAAGATCCGCTTCTTCACGCTCGAAGACGAGTTCGGCCAGGTCAACGTGACGATCAAGCCGGACGTCTACGACCGCTACCGCCAGGTCGCGAACCGGCAGCCGATCCTGGTCATCGACGGGGTGATGCAGCGCCAGGACGGCGTGTATTCGGTGCTGGCGAGCCACATCCAGGCGCTGGACGGTGTGCCCCGCCCGGCGCAGAAGTCACACGACTACAGGTGATGTCCTGAACAACCGGCGGAACCATGCCGGCCGGCTTGTCTTCGCGACCCATTCGGGCTTCGGGTCGCCCACTGGCGGCGCCGGCGGTTCTTTCTCGATGATCTCGTTGCACAACGCCACGCAGTCGTCGCAGATGAAGACCCCGGGCCCGGCCACCAAACGCCGGACCTGGTCCCTTGACTTACCGCAGAACGAGCACCGCACCTCGATCCGTTTGCGGCCCATGATTGGCCATCGTGTCACATGAGCATTGGGAGAAGCAAGCCTCCAACTGGGCGGCGTGGGCCCGCACACCAGACTTCGACGCCTACTGGAAATACGCTCCGGCGTTCTTCGAGCTGGTTCCGCACCCGCACGGCAGGACGCTGGAAGTCGGCTGCGGCGAGGGCCGCGTCACGCGGGACCTCGCCCGGCGCGGGCATCGAGTGGTCGCAGTCGACGCAACTGCACAGCTGATCAAGCTTGCCCGCGACGCAGATACCACCAGCAACTACATACGATGCGACGCTGCCGCCCTGCCCTTTGCCGCCGCGTCGTTCGATCTCGTGGTTTTCTACAACTCGCTCATGGACGTCGACGACATGGACGGCAGCGTCCGCGAGGCCGGGCGGGTGTTGCGACCAGGTGGACACATGTGCGTCTGCGTCACCCATCCGATCGCCGATGCAGGCCGCTTCGAGTCCCGTGAAGCCGACGCGGCGTTCGTCATCAAGGATCGTTACCTGGGTCCTCGGCGTTGGCTCGAGCTGCCGGTGGAACGGGATGGCTTGCGGATGGATTTCTCGGGCTGGGCTTATCCGTTGGAGGCGTACTTCAGCGCGCTGGAACGCGCCGGTCTCGTAATCGAAGCCGTGCGCGAACCGCGCATCGACGATCCAATGATTACGACGGATCCGAGCGAGGAACGATGGCGCCGCATCCCGAATTTCTTGATGTGGCGGGCGGTCAAGGCTCGATAGGACGGTTCTGGATCCAAAAACGCCTTTCGGGCGGTTGGATTAGACGGTTTTGGCGCCAAAACCGGGCAAAACCCGCAATCGGGGCGAAATCAGAGCCCCCAAAACCTCCCAGGGCCGATTCCTTACTTTCTGTAGCCAGTCAGGGGGCATTTGCGCCAAGCTATGCGGCTACAGCCCGAATTCATCGCAGCAACCCCAGAGGAAACCACCCCAAAATGTCCATCGCCCGAGAAATCGAAGACATCGCCCGGGACCTGATCAAGCACCAGCACGACCATCCCCCGGTGCGTGACCTCAACCGCGAGGTCGAACGGCGCCTCACCTTCGCTGACCGGGTCGCCGACGACTTCGCCCGGCTGGTCGGCAGCTGGATCTTCGTCCTGGTCCAGGTCGGGATCATGGTCATCTGGGTCGGGCTCAACGCGCTGAACCTCATCCACCCATGGGACAAGTACCCCTTCCTCTTCCTCAACTTCATCCTCAGCCTCGAGGCAGCGCTGTGGGTCTCGGTGGTCCTGATGGCGCTCAACCGGTTCGCCGACCGGGACCGCCTGCGCGCGCAGCACGACTACGAGCTCGACGTCAAGTCCGAGGAAGAGCTCAAGGCGCTGATGAACCACCTGATGCACCAGGACGAGATCCTTCTCCAGATCGTCAACCGCCTCGACCGCGGCGACCGTGAGATGAAGCGCCTCGCGCGCCGGCTCGAGCAGGCGATCGAGTCGAGCACGGAGCCGCCGGCGCCAAAACCTGCCGCCACCGAGCGGCCGCCGATCAGCGTCCCGGCGCCTTAGCTCTTCACGCGGTACACGGCGTAGCCGGCGTCGTCGTAAACCAGGGTGCCGTGCTCGTCCCAGTAGGCGCGGCTCGCCCCGCGCGGAATCTCCTGCGGCCCGATCATCACGTAGTCGATGTGGTACTTGCGCACCAGGTCCATCGCGCTGGGATCACCGTCCAGGATCAGTTTCAGATCCTCGCCCTTCTTCACGTAGTCGGCCAGCCCATACGTCCACAACCACCCCGGGTACCCGATCAGCTCGCGGCGACCGGCCAGAGTCGGGATCGGGCTGTTGTGCTCGTCGGCGACGGCGAAGATCGCGGTCGGGCTCGTATTGTGTCGCACCCAGGCCGCGACCCTGAGCCCGCCCGCGTCCGTGAAGAGGTTGGTGCTGACCTCGTAGTCCGACGCGCGGGACAGGTCGAGCGCGCCTGACAGGCAGAGCACGACGATCGCGCCGACCGCCACGATCGCGCTGCCTGCCCCGCGCCTCAGCAAGCCCGCCAGCACCCCGCCCACGACGATGCTGGCGAGCAGCGACCAGAAGATGAAGAACTTCGTGTTGTCCCAGACCCACGGCTGCAGGACGATGACGTTGGGCACGACGAACCAGAGCCACATCGGCGCAAACCAGTTGGGAAACGCGGTTGGAAACCACCGCACCAGCGCGTGCCCGGCGATGGCGAGAGGCAAGAGCAGCGACGTGTTCCAGAGCCAGAACCCGGCGAAGTAAAAAGGAAACAGCCACACCCCGTTGCGCTGCCAGTCGGTCCACGTGAGCCATCCCGGTTCGATGCAGTAGCGGTCGATCGACGGCATGTCGCCACAGATGCTGGTGTTGTCGGGCGGCAACATCCACAGAAGAATGGGAATGCCGACTACAAGCGCAGGCACGAAGAAGGCGATCCATTGGCGCCGCAGGTTGAACAGCGCCCAGAACGCCGGCAGCGCGATCACCGTGCCGTATGCGTGGACATGGAAGACGGGCAGCACGCCGGCCAGGACACCCGCGAACAGGAACGGCCGCCATCCCAGCCGATCTCGCAAGGCGATCCACAAGAGGACGAGCAGGATCAGCGCGAGGCTGAATCCGAACAGGGTCGAACGCTGCGGCACGATGTAGGCGAGCACCGGGTTGAGCCACTGCAGGTCGACGTCGCGATTCAGCGTGTACTCGCGCGGCAGGGCTCCAAAGACACCCAGGCCGAATCGTCGGATGTCGCCCAACAGGTAGACGAAGCCAAGCCCGCCGCTCAACAGGAAGACGAAGACGGCGATGGCGGCGGCGGCTCGCCCCGCAGTGAAGCGCACCGCCGCGAGGTAGATGACGCCAGGCAGGGCCAGCCCCAGCATCGCGCTCGTCGCGGTGAGGGCTTCGGTCAGCGAGAGTCCGAGTGGGACCAGGTCGGCGGCGTAGAAGTCGATCATGAACGGATAGCCGAGGCGGTGACCCGGATCGATCGGATACTCCGGCGGGAAGTTGTGGCCGTGCGCGAATGAGCCCGCGAAGCTCAGATGCGCCGCCCAGTCGCCCCAGATGTTGACGTAGCCCGCGTAAAGACCGCTCGGCCTGTACACGTATGCCTGGTGGAAGAAGTGGACCGTCCACGCGCCGCACACGACGAGGATGGCAAGCAGCGGCCAGGGGTGACCGAGAGTCCGCCACGGTGAAGTCCACCGGCGTCGCGCGTCGCTCCAATCGGCGGCGACCTGAGTCCGCGCGCGGATCAACGCGACGGTCGCGGCCGCGACGGCTGCGGCAAGTCCGACCAGCACCGTGAGGGCGGCGACGTCGCGGGCCACGAGGGAGGCGACAAAGCTCATTCCGGCGACCGCCATCGCGCCGAGCACTGTTCCGAAGACGACCCGCTCCTCGAAGTTGAGCGGGACGCCCGAGAGATAGGTGATCCCGAAGCCGGCGGCCGCGCACGCGGCCAGGAAAACGACGGCGGCTAGTTCCAACAGAAGAGCTGCGGCTGTGACGCAGGCAGGTCGTGGCAGTTCATGAGCCACAGCTTCGGACCCCACGGCGGCGTGCCGGAGCCCGCTATGTACGCAGACTCCGAGATCGGCACACCTGTCCAGACGGGATAGAAGTAGCCGAAGAACACGACTGATATGGCGAGGAACCCCGCCACCAACAGCTCACGCCTCGGCCGCGGCAGCTTTTGCGCCAGGTAGGCGAGCACGAAGGCAAGAGCCAGGACCATGAATATGAGGCCGCCGAACATGTGGTACATGAACAGCACGCGCGTGACTGGAAACCACGGCGCGTACTGGGTGATGAACCCGATAAGGATCACCGCCGCCGGAAAGCTGCGGTGGCGGATGACGAAGTACGGCAGCGCCACGACGCACGGCAGGCTCGCCCACCAGATCCATGGATTGCCCAGGTTCGCCATCCGCGAGATCAGCGGCTGGCCAGTGAACAGGTCCGTGCCCAGACCCGAATACTCCGCGTAATAGAGGACCGGCCGCGAGAGGAACGGCCATGACCATGGCGGAGAGCCGTAGGGATGGGTAGCCGTCAGGTGCGCGTGGTACGAGTAGGACTGGACCTGGTACGTCCAGAGGTCGGACAGGCTGTGGAACTGCCCGCGCTCGAAGAACGGATACCAGGAGAGCACGTAGATTCCGACGGGGATCACGATCAGCGCGATGAGCGCAACCGCAAGGTAGGTCGGCCAGAAGACCTTCGAGATGCCCGAGCCACCGCCGCGACGCCACGCGACGAAGGGCCAGCCGGCCGGTCCGAACTCGAAGTTCAGGCTGCGCACGACGATTCGCAGGACGAGGAAGAAGACGATGCTCGCCCACGCGGCGAGGACGATCCACTTGGCGGCGATCCCGATGCCGAGCACCGTGCCCAGCCCAACCAGTGACAGCATCGAAGTGTTGAACGACCTGCCCTGGATGTGGACCATGAAGAGGAAGTAAGAGAGCAGGATGAAGAAGATCGGAAAGATGTCGATCATCCCGATGCGCGACTGGATGAAGAACATCCCGTCGAAGCATGCGAACGTGGCCGCAGCGATCGCGAAGATACGGTTGGGCCACAGGCGCCGCGCGAGCAGGTACATCATCGGGATGCAGAGCGTCCCGAAGATGCAGGCGGCGATTCTCCAACCGAAGGTGTTGAACCCGAGGTCGACGTAGTCACCGGTCGCGCCCTGGAAGTGGGCGCGGAACCAGCCGTATCCCAACTCCCCGGCGGCGATGATCTCCTTGGCCAGCGGCGGCTCGGGGTCGAAGTAGTTGTACCGGCAGTAGGTCGTGGTCGGGTGACACGTCTCGATTCCCTTGACGTCGTCGTACGCGTCGACCGGGAAGTAGATCTCGTCGAAGACCTGTCCGTTCGGCGGCGAGAGGACACCGTTCGTGTCGGCGTAGCCGCGGTTGAACGGGTAGGCCAGGCCACAGAGAGTGCCGGGATGACCTTGAGGGTCGATCGGCGTGCTCGAAACGCAGTTCGTGACAAGCGAGCCGTGGACGAATATGTCGGGCAGGATCGGGCTGAAGAAGCGGATCACGAACGCCACCACAGTCAGCGCTAGCACGGCCACGAGGTCCCACCGGTCGAAGTAGCCGCGGAGGTCGGTCACCTGTGCCGTTTACGCCGCTTTGCTCCGCCCTGGTTTTGACCAATCCGTTCCGGCAGGTGCGAGCTGATCTCCCACACCACCGTGTCGGCGTCCGGGACTGGGATCGCAATCGTCTCTTCGTCCATGAGGCGCCCCTTGAAGATGCCGAGGCGCTTCTTGATGGCCGCCAGCTGCGTCTCGTCGCCGCGGACCCGGATGAAGACCGCCGGCTTGTCGATGTGCTGCTTCATGATCGGAGCGATCATCCGGCTCCGCTTGTCCTGGAAGTGCTGGCGCAGCGGCAGTGCCTTCACCGATTTGATCGAGTCGTAGTCGATGACCACGCTCGCGAGGAGGCTCGTGATCTTGAGGCCGTCGTCCTGCACCTGGATGTTGCTGCGCTGCCGGAAGATGAGGATCGCGGCGCCAAGCAGAAAGCCTGTCGGGATGTAGACGAGCCACACCGCAAACCCCGGCGTGAAGAGCTGGTGCTGGTAGATGGCGAGGCCGGTGGCAAGCAGTCCGACCACCAGCAGGAGGCCGGCGAAGAAGCGCTGCTGCCTCCAGAGCTGGTCCGCGTAGAGGTTCTGGTGCCTGGTCGGGCGGGAGTTCGCTGCGGTGTTCACGGAACTACCGATTATGCGGTAGCTCCCATCCGCGGCTTCGTTCCACGGCGTCTCGCCACCGCGCTTGAAGTGTGTCGGCCTCGTCGCGAGACATCCGCGGCTCGAACTCCCGGTCGAGCTTCCACAGGCGGGCGAGGTCGCCGTCGTTCCAGATCTCAGCCCCGAGGCCGGCGAGGAACGCCGCTCCGAGCGCCGTCGTCTCGGTCTGGCGTGGCCGGCGGACAGCGATTCCGAGCAGGTCCGCCTGCAGCTGGCACAGCACGTCCATCACGGCCGCGCCGCCATCGACGCGGAGCTCGGCGAGGCGCCGCCCGCTGTCGCGCTCCATCGCCTCCACGACATCGCGCGTCTGGAAGGCCATCGCCTCGACCGCGGCCCGGACGATGTGAGCGCGGCTCGTGCCGCGGGTCAGGCCGACGATCGTGCCGCGCGCGTAAGGGTCCCAGTGCGGAGCGCCTAGGCCGACGAATGCCGGTACGAGGAACACGCCGCCCGCGTCAGGCACGGACGCCGCAAGTGGCCCTGCGTCGGCCGCGCTCGAGATGATGCCGAGCCCGTCGCGCAGCCACTGTAGGGCCGCGCCCGTGACGAAGATCGCGCCCTCCAGCGCGTAGCTGAGCCTGCCGGCGCGCCGCCAGGCAACGGTGGTCAGCATGCCCGTGGTCGAGGCCACCCGAGCCGCGCCGGTCTGCATCAGGACGAAAGAGCCCGTGCCGTAGGTGTTCTTCGCCATGCCGACCTGCGTGCAGGCCTGGCCGAAAAGCGCGGCCTGCTGGTCGCCCGCGATGCCGCTGATCGGCGCGCCGTTCAGCTCGCCGGCGACTGAGATGGCGCCGCTCGAATCGACGACCTTCGGCAGGTTGTCGAGCGACACGCCGAACAGCGCGGCCATCTCTTCGCTCCATTCGCCGCGCCCGATGTCGAAGAGAAGCGTGCGCGACGCGTTCGACGCGTCGGTGACGTGGTCGCGCCCCTCCGAGAGCCGCGCCACCAGCCACGAGTCGACCGTGCCCACGGCCGCGTCCTTCGCGCCCTCGACGTGCTGCATCGCCCAGGCGAGCTTGGTCGCGGTGAAGTAGGGATCGAGGACGAGACCGGTTATCTCGCGCACGCGCTCCTCGTGGCCGGCCTCGCGCAGCCGGGCGCACTCGTCCGCGGTGCGGCGGTCCTGCCAGACGATCGCGGGTGCGATCGGCTCCAGGGTCTCGCGATCCCACATCACAAGGGTCTCGCGCTGGTTCGTGATGCCCACCGCGCGCACATCGCTCGGACTTGCCTCGGCCGCCTCAAGCGCACGCCTCGCGCTCAGCTGGACCGCGGACCAGATCTCGTTGGGGTCGTGCTCCACCCATCCCGGACGCGGGTAGTGCTGGCTGATCTCTTGATAGCCCTTGCCGCGGACCTCACCGTCCATCCCGACCGCGACAGCGGTCGCGCCGGTCGTCCCCTCGTCGAGGCTCAGGACGACTGGTGGGATGTTTCCGGTTTCCAGGTGCGGTTGAGGCTGCCTGTGGAGTAACCCTCGAGGTCCGCCGACACGAACTTGTAGCCGGCCGCGCGAACTGCGGCTGCGACGCGCTCGCGCTCTTCGATCAGTCGCTCGATGTCCTGCTGGTCGACTTCGATCCGCGCCACGTCGCCGTGATGTCGCACCCGGACCTGCCGGAAGCCGAGCGCCTTCAGCGCATCCTCCGCGGCCTCGATCTGGTGCAGCGCCGCGACGGTCACCGCGGTGCCGTGCGGGATGCGCGAGGAAAGACACGCGAAGGAGGGCTTGTTCCAGTTGGGCAGGCCGAGGGAGCGGGCGGCGGCGCGGATCTCGGACTTCGGCATGCCCGCCTCGAGCAGCGGGAAACGGACGCCCCGGCGCACGGCCGACGCGTGGCCGGGGCGGTGGTCGGCGGCGTCATCGGCGGTCGCGCCGTAGGCGAGGTGCGCCAGGCCGAGGTCGCGCTGCACCGGCGCGAGCGTATCGAAAAGCTCCTCCTTGCAATGGAAGCAGCGGTCGGGGTTGTTCCGCGCGTAGGCCTCCAGCTCGACCTCGCTCGTGTTGACCTCGACCAGCGGCGCGCCCATCGACCTAGCCAGGGACCTGGCCTCCGCCTGCTCCGATTCGGGATACGCGGGTGAGCTCGCCAGCACCGCGACGGCACCGTCGCCAAGCTCGTCCATCGCGAGCCTCAACAGCAGCGTCGAGTCGACTCCACCGGAATACGCCACGAGCACCGACCCGAGGTCGCGGACGATGTTGCGCGCCGACTTCAACCGAGTGGCGTCAAACGAATCGAGCTGGATCATCGTGGTCCGCCGCGGCCGGAACGGCCAGCAGGTCGGGGCAGGCGACCGTGAGGTCGCCGGTCCGGGCGCCGAGACGAAGGAAGGGGTGGCCCTAGGAGGAGCGCATCTTTCGATGCGTGACGACGACGGGCCGGGCCCCCTGACGCGCGTATCGGCGTCCGGAGCCCCGAGATGCGGCCGGGCTGGCCGGGGAGGACCACTACAGCTACGAGGTTAGCTGGCGCGAGCCTCAGACGGTTCCATGGCCGGCGTGCCGCACCAAGCCTCGTAGTCGATCAGCGAGTCGACCGTCGGATTCTCGCCGCACAGCGGGCACGCCTTGTTCTGGCGCAGCTTCAGCTCGCGGAAGCTCATGTCCTCGCCCTCGAACAGCAGGTAGCGGCCGATCATCGGGCGGCCGATGTCGAGCAGGTACTTGATCGTCTCGAAGGCCATCATGCTGCCGATGATCCCGGGCAGCACCCCGAACACTCCGGCCTCGGCGCAGCTCTGCACGCTGCCGGGCGGGGGCGGCTCGGGGAACAGGCAGCGGTAGCAGCCCGTGCCCTTGGCCGAGTCGAACAGGGCGAGCCGGCCCTCGAAACGAAAGATGCTCCCGTGCACAAGGGGCTTGGCCAGGAAGTGCGCCGCGTCGTTGGCCAGGTAGCGGGTCGGGAAGTTGTCGGTGCCATCGATGATCACGTCGTAGGGGGCGAAGATCCGCATCGCGGTCTCCGAGTTGAGGTGCTCGTTGATGGGCACGACCTCCACGTCGGGGTTCAGGTTGCGGAGCGTTTCCGCCGCCGATTCGACCTTGGGCCGACCGATGTCGTCGTGTCCGTGGAGCAGCTGGCGCTGGAGGTTCGAGGCGTCGACGACGTCGAAGTCGACGATGCCGAGCTTCCCCACTCCGGCCGCCGCGAGGTACATGGCCGCGGGCGAACCCAGGCCGCCTGCGCCCAGCAGAAGCACGCTCGAGTTGAGCAGCTTGCGCTGGCCGGCGCCGCCGACCTCGGGCAGGATGAGGTGGCGGGCGTAGCGGGCCACCTGGTCGGGGGTGAAGCTTCGGACCTGGGTCATCTGCTACGACTATACCCAGGGCCGCTCGGGGCTTATTCCTATAGTTGGAGAGCGCCATGGAAACTGAATACCTCGACGAAGAGCAGGTCATCTCCCTCTACAACAAGGTCCGGACGGGCAAGAAGACCTGGCCGACAGGCATCTGGAGCTCCCCCGCCGCCCTCCAGTACGCCGTCACCGTGTTCGACTACTGGATCCACAACGTCATGGGGTGGAAGGGCTGGCCCGAGGCCCGCGGCAAGGTCACCCCGGCGCTTCTCGAAGAGCACCGGCTGGCGGACCTGGTCGAGAGCGTCTTCGTCCCCGAGTTCGGCGACGACTGGCTGGACTTCGAGGTCGTCCTGAACGAGAGCATGCGGCTGTCCGAGGACGAGGGCTGGTCGCCCGACGTGACAGACCGCCAGGAGCGCGTGGAGGCCGCGTTCGAGCACGCATTCGAGAAGCTCATCGGATCGCCCAAGCAGCAGCCCAAGCTTCTGCCGACCTATCACCGCTTCCGCAACCATCTGCTTCGCATGTGGAGCGCCTTTCAAGAGGCGCAGGCGGAGCACGACAAGGCGGAACGCGAGTCGGCCGAGCGGTTCTGGGCTTCGCTCCGGCTGGTGCGGAGCACGCGCGCACAGGCGGCGGAGGCGTGGTCGATCGTCAACACCGACGACGAGCGGCGCGGCGAGGTGGTCATGGTGTGGGGCGAGCCCCATCCTTACTGTGTCGTCGTCCTCGACGACGAGATCGAGGCGGGCGGCTGGGAGCAGGTGATCTACCGGCTCGAGCAGGAGATCCTCGTCGAGGAGCCCGGGGTGGTCAGCTACGCGGTGTGGCACAAGGGGTTCGTCGGCGAGTACTACCGCTGCGCCGACTGCGGCGAGCTGCACAGCCAGTTCGACGAAGACACGACGAACGGCCTGAGGCTGGACGACCTGGAGCCACCCGAAGAAAGGTAAAGTTCACCTCCCCGCTCGCCGGGGAGGTCGGCGGCGAAGCCGCCGGGTGGGGAGCTCCGAGCCCTACTCCACCGTCAGCGTGAAGTTCTTTCCCTCCCAACCGGTCACGTAGTGCGCGGTCCACTGAAACTCCGCGCCGCGCGCCAGCTTGTTGCAGGGGATCTCGGCCACCCATAGCCCCAGCGTCGTGTCGATGGCGTCGAGCTCGACGTGCGTCTCCCATCCGTCGAACGAGTAGTGCACCGCGGCGGGGCGCGGCAGCTGCACGCGGAGATGGCGGGCGGCTGCGATCCGCGTGATCTGGTGCTTGTGTGACCAGATGAACGCCGGCGCCATGGCCGTCCCTTCGGTGTACCGGCGCCGCGCGGGCATCACGATGTCGGGGAAGCCGGCCAGCGCGATCGTGACGAGCAGCTCGAGGTACTCCGCGTGGGCCCACCCCAGCGGACACGCCGAGCCGTTGGGCTTGCCGAACCACAGCCGGTGATTCGGGAGGTCAGGACCGTCCCACAGCTGCTCGGGAAGCATCAACCCCTGACCTGCGAATCCCTCCAGCGTGCGCACCATCTCCGCCGCCGGTAGCCCCATCGAGAAGAAGTGCCTTGCGCGCTCGCCCGTCAGCACAGGCCACGCCCGGCCGCGGCCGCCGGCGTCCCACGGCGATCCGTCCTCGTGCTCGCCGTACTGGTCCCCGGTGTAACGCCGCCAGCTCGGTCCGGCGGGCAGGCTCGCCTTCAACGACGTGTCCACTCCCTGGAGGCTGCGCAGCACGCGGTCGTCTTTGGGCCTGCGCAGCCCGTACCGCACCAGCTCCAGGAACTCGGGGGCTACGGCGCCCTCGCTGGGCCTCGTGTCGGGATCCGAGGAGAGCCGGATGTACTGGCCGGAGGGAAGCGAGCACCACGCCTCGACGCGGTCGTTCCAGTAGTCGGCGACCGCCCGGAAGTGATTCGCGGCGATGTGCTCGCCCGCATCGCCAGCAAACTCCGCGGCAACGATCAGAGCAGCGATGCAGGTGGCGAGCGTCGATGGCGAAAGGCCGCCCGAGTCCTCCCATCGATCGAGCTGCGTGATCGGGCCCTCACGGATGATGAACTGCGCCGCGGGTCGGACCATCGTCGGGTACGGGTCGTGGTCGAGGCAGCCAGCGACGCCCAGCCGCCACGCGAGAATGATCGGCAACGCGACCTGGTCGAGCTCGGTCGATTGCCAGTGCGGGGTGCCGTCCATGAACCAGTTTTGGAACCATCCACCATCCTGTCGCTGGTGCTGCTGCAAGTGGCGAAAGGCACGAAGCGCGGCATCCGTGTCGCCGGCGTCGAGCATCGCGGTCGCCATCCGACAGAGGTCGCGCGGCCAGACGAGGTGATACACCTGGTTGCCGTCGTGGTTGGTCTCGCCCCACGGACTCGACGGAGACGCGATGAACGCGCCGGCGTGCGACTTGTCCTCGAGGCAGTGGAGAAGCGCGAACGAGGCCCGAGCCAGCATGCCCTCGTCACCGCTCACCTGCCCGAGGGCTCGCGGAATCTCCGGCTGCGCGCGCCACGCGCGCTCGAACGCCTGGCGCACCGTGCCGGCCCCCTTCTGCAGCGCCGTGCGCGCGACCTCTTCGGCGTCGGCGCGCGAGTGGGCGAAGCCGATCGCCATCTGAAAGGAGCCGGCCCGCACGCCGATCTCTGCGCCCACGCTGACGTTTCCCGGCCCTGACCTGTCGTACATGTAGGTGAGGCGGCCGTCGCCGTCGCTGAGGTCGATCTGCACGTCCGAGCTGCGGAAATAGCCGGCGGTGGCGCGGGCGAACGGGCCGACGAGGCAGATCCAGACGTCCTGCTGCTGCATCAGCAGCGCGGGCGGATGAGTGTCGATCACGCTGGCGAAGTTGCCGTCGGTCCCGGGTTGCCAGTGAGCCGAGGCCTGCAGGTACAGGCGGAGGTCCGGCAGCTCGGGGGTGAAGGCAGCCGCGATCAGCACCGCGTTCTCCTCGGGGTCGGAGAAGAACTCCTTGGTCAGGCGATATTCGTGATGAGTCGTCTCGACGCGGAACGCGGGCACGCCGGGGCTGAGCCACCCGATGGTGTGCTGGCCGTCGAGCGAATCGTCAACCGGCGGAGCCCCGCCGGCGGAGACGAAAAAACGCAGTTCATGGAGCGCGACGTGGTCGAGGTAGGGAAAAAAGACCTCGCTGAGGTTGCCGTCGGCCAGCGTGTACCAAACCTTGCTCCTCGAACCGGGCGCTGTGCCGAACGCCATCTTGCGGCCCGGCCCCCACATGGGGGGCGCGCCTGGTTCGCCGGGAGCATCCATCGGCTGCTAAGTATGGAGAGAGCCTGGGGTGGATAGAATCGAGCGACGGCCCCGACCAGTCGGGGAGGTGGCTGAGTGGTCGAAAGCACCCGCCTGCTAAGCGGGTAGGGGGTGTAAAGCTCCCTCGAGGGTTCGAATCCCTCCCTTCCCGCTCCTGTCCTCTCTCAGGACATCGTTCTCGCCTGTTGCAAGACATTGTGCGCAGGCCACCGTCCGCCGAGTGGCTGGTAGTTGCGGGTCGGGTCAAGGGTTAGAGCTCGGATGAGCTGGCCGTCGTCGGTG
>Ga0207646_10000576_pt1 | contig 48114 bp, 44 predicted proteins | sample KBSK5502metaG_FD_184343 | JGI IMG/M metagenome (GOLD analysis project Ga0207646, IMG submission 184343) | Corn, switchgrass and miscanthus rhizosphere microbial communities from Kellogg Biological Station, Michigan, USA - KBS K5-50-2 metaG... | ecosystem: Host-associated > Plants > Roots >...
GAAGAGACTGTCCGGTTCGATCCTGCTCAGCCTGAGAAAGTTTACGAACTACTGGGCTGAGTCGAGTCCGTTCGGACTACTTCGGATCACGACGCCATGACTGGTTTGCGAGAGACCAACTCATTGACAGCCGTGTGAGAAGTGCGGCAACCTTGACCATCCGATCTCGGTTTCCGAGACGTGGAAGGGAGAGCCGCACGTTGTTTCACCCACTTCGAATCTTCATTGCCCTTGCTGTCGTACTTTTTGCAACCAGCGGCGCCGCGGTTGCCCAATCAACCAACGATCAGGACTGGGCTAAAAAGCGAGCGCTGGAGATGATCCGTGCTCACGAAGTGCCAGAGGCCACCTTACCGTGTACGCCGGACGAAGCGCAGTGGTGGAATGATCTGCGAGCGGCCGGCAAAGCTGTTAATGCCAGCGGAGGCCGCCGGCAAGAACGAGAGAAATTCATTGCGTTACTAAAAGAAGGCCGGGACAAATCCTATCAGGTCCCGATTCCGGACGGCGGCGCGCGGTTTTTGTGGAAGTCTGAACCCTTATACACCGACGAAGCCAGGAACAAGCTAATCAAGGGTTCGATTGCGATGGTCGTCGAGTTACTGCCTGATGGAACGGTTGGCGAAGCCAGGATAGTTCAGGCACTGGATCCCGGGCTGGATCGAAACGCGCAGGAAGCTGCGCGGCGGACAGTATTTCTCCCAAAGATCAAGGATCGCAAGTTCGTCGCGTCCTTCGTGCCCATGACCATGTCGTTTGACGTATATTGAACGAGGTCGCTGCCCCGCCTGCATTCCTCGGCTAAACTTGATCCGTCAATCATGAATCTCTTCAGCTAACACTAGAAGGACGATGTGTTTTGCGTTGCGGCCTCGCCTTGCCCTATGCAGGAAGCGCGCGACCCGCATCCTCATTGTTGATGATGAGGATTATTTCCGAAAGCTTATATAATGATCCGGTTCGTACCAGTCTCGGGTTTTCAGCGAGGAGATAATCCGTGCATCCACATCGTTTGCTTCACTGCTTCGCTCTCGTCTTCTTTCTTCTCTGCCTGAGTTTGCCGGCCAGTGCGCAGAACCAGCTCTCTCCGGAGATTCGCGAAAAGATCGACAAGCTCGCAACCGAAGCCCTGGCCAGGACCGGAGTGCCCAGCGCCTCAGTGGCCGTCGTTAAGGATGGGCAGATCGTTTATGTAAAAGCATACGGCAATGCGCGCCTCGAGCCGCGAACTCCAGCGACTCCCAACATGCGCTATAGCATCGGTTCGATCAGCAAGCAGTTTACCGCTGCGGCCATTCTGCTTTTGCAGGAGCAGGGAAAGCTTTCGCTCGACGATAAGGTGGCGAGGTTCATTCCCAATCTGACGCGCGCCAACGAAGTTTCGATCCGCCAGTTGCTCTCCCACACATCCGGATACCAGGACTATTGGCCGCAGGATTATGTGATGCCCATGATGCTGCAACCGGTGACCGCGCAAAGAATCATGGACCTGTGGGCGCGCAAACCGCTGGATTTCGATCCCGGCACCAAGTGGCAATACAGCAACACAAATTACGTGATCGCCGGAGTGATCATCGAACGCGCCAGCCGCAAACCATTGCTTCAATTCCTCAACGAACGGATTCTTGGCCCGTTGGGCATGATGAGCGTGGCGAACATCGATCAGGAAAAACTCGGTGAGCAGGATCCGGTCGGTTATATGCGTTACGCGCTGGGGCCGCTCCGGCCCGCGCCGAAGGAAGGTAAAGGCTGGCTATTCGCTGCAGGTGAATTGGCCATGACGGCGGCTGACCTCGCCAGGTGGGACATCTCGATCATGGATCGGAAACTGCTGAAGCCGTCTTCTTATCGCCAACTTGGCACTGAAGTCTTGCTCAAGAACGGTTTGGCTACACACTACGGACTGGGCGTTTCGGTAAATACTGAAGCGGGGAGCCGTGCTCTTTCGCACGGCGGCGAAGTCTCAGGATTCACAGCCGAAAACATCGTGTTCCCGGACAAGCGCGTCGCAATTGTCGCGCTCACCAACCAGGATGCGGCCGGAGCATCTGGTGCGATCGCCCACGGCATCGCTCCTTTATTGCTCGCGGCTGACGATCCGGCCATGCCGGAGAAGCTGGAGCAAGCGAAGAAAATATTCCAGGGACTTCAGCAGGGGAAGATCGATCGTTCGCTGTTTACTGACAACGCCAACGCGTACTTCAGCGAGCAGGCATTGAAAGACTTCGCTACCGGACTTGCCCCGTTGGGAGCGCCTCAACAGTTTGTGCAGGTAAATCAGGGACTGCGCGGAGGCATGATCTCACGCTCCTATCGAATCAGATTCGCCAACAACAAGCTGCTGCGCGCGTGGACCTACGAAATGCCGAACGGGAAACTTGAGCAGTATCAGGTGGCCGAGAATTGAGCTAGCCGGATCATTAATACCAGGCGGCAGCCGACGCGAGCGGTGGTTTCTGCATCTCAATACCCTCGGCTAACTTGATTGGCAATCATGAATTCTCGCCGGCTGAACCTGCCAAACCTTCTCGTTCTGGTCGTGCTTTGCTTTGCGGCCGCACCTTGCACGGCACAGACGACCTCGCCGTCACCCTCGCCCGGCTCAACGCCACCCATTAACGAATCGCAGGACAAAGTCAAAGTGTTTACCGAAGAGGTGGTCATTCCGATCACGGCCTTCGACGACAGCGGCCACTTGAGCGCCGCCCTTGAATCGCAGGACATCCTCGTGTTTGAAGACGACGTGCGGCAAACAGTTAGAAGTGTGCGCCGCATTCCGGCGAACGTGCTGCTGTTGTTGGATACGGGCGGGGCGTTAAACCCCGCGATGAGCACCAGCGTCACCAGAGACATCGCGACGCGCCTGGTTTCAAATCTGCGAACAGGCGACCGCATCGCTGCAATTCAATTTGGCAGCCATTTGGAAGTGGTCAAAGATTGGACCACCGATCGAGAGCAAGTAGTTCGCGCTCTGAAAACCAAATTACTCTCCGGCAATCGGCCGCAGTTAATAAAAGCTTTACTGGCGGCGGCGTTGCAATTGAAGCAAGTGCCGTCGGGAGCGCGTCACCTGGTTTTGATTACCGACGGCGTGGACTTGTCGGACGACCATGAGGCGTTAACCGAGGCGATCAGGCAACTGCTGAATTCGAATGTGACCGTGCACGTGATCGGCTATGGCGCCCTCGGACGTAAAAAGATCGATAAGCAGAATCCACTGGTGCAGATTACCAACAAGAAAAGAAAGAGTGCCAAGGACATCGCGGACGAACTCATGTATCCAAATACCCAACAGGAACAAAAGAGATGGAAAAAGATCTACGTGATAGTCGATACTGATTTCGCCATGCGTAAAAAGCGCAGTGCCTACAAAGAAGCTACCGAACAAAGCGAAGTGTGGCTGAGATCGCTGGCGGAAGAGACCGGTGGCCTGGTATTCATACCGCGGTCTCTGGAAGAGATGGGTCCGCGCGCTGAGGAAATCGCGAAAGAGATCGACAGTCAATACGTCGTTACCTACACGCCAAAACGGCCCCTGGCTGAGGCGACCGTGGAAGAATATCGTCGGCTCAACGTCGCCTCAGGCGTGATTGGATTGCACCTCCGCGCGCGGCGCGGATATGTGGCCAGAGCGCAATGACAAATTGCCAGTCTGAGTAAGGCCCGATCTATCGCTCACATAGTGCAAGTCGGAGGACGAGTGACCGTTCTGAAAACGGAGGAAAATTGATGAAGAGGGTGATCACGGCCTTAGCACTGATATTCGTCTGCCTTCCGGCATTCGCCACCGCACAAACGCCTTACACGATCAGCGGAGAGTTACGAGATGACACCGGCCAGCTTTTTGCCGGAGCTAACGTTTGTGCACTCCAGACCAACGGCGCAGTCCTGAATGCGCGTGACCGGGTTTGCTCTGAATCGGATGCGCAGGGGAAATTTGTAATCAACGTTCCTCAACCAGGCAGATATCGCGTGGTTGCGGACAAATTGTCCGAGGGATACATGCCTTCGTACTATCCGTTTTACCGCGATCCCGGTGCTTCCATTGTCGAAGTTACGTTAAGCGAAGCGAATCCCAGCGCATCAGTTGCCGTCAAACTGGTACCCAAGAGCGGACTGATTACTGGAAAGGTAATTGACGAAGCCACTGATCAGCCAGTGCAGGATTTCGTCGTCTGGACCTGGCAGGCCCGCGATGTAAACGCGCGGACGCATCAAGTCGTCAAGGGTCAGTCCGGCCGATTCAGAATTTACGCTCCCAACGTTCCCTTCCGAATGCGTGTAGTGGCTGATGGGTACGAGGACTGGGTGATGGGTGGCGGCATTTTGGTTTCGCTCGCCGGCGCCAAGAGAGGACCGGGCGCGATGCTCGTACGCACCGGCGGTAACGCCGAGTTTGCCGTCTATCTCAAGAAGAAAAATCCGGCGCCGATCGATCCGGCCGCCGATCCCACCCGTCTGCCTGCGCCGATTCAGTTAGCTCCGCAAGACAATCAAATCTTTGATCTCTTTCCCCGCAACACCAAGTTTGAATGGAACCCGGTCGCGGGCGCGGTGTCTTACGCGCTGGAAGTCGAATCGTGTTTGCGGCCTTCGTCGGAAGAGCAAAAGCGCCTGCCTGATGATGGAGAGTGTATTAATCCTTCCCCCTATGAAGAGAAGTACGGTCTGCTTGAGACAACGTATCAGCTATTCTTCAAAGGCGCCCAGCCCGGGCGCTGGCGGGTTTGGGCGATAGACCAGAATCATAAACCGGGAATCAAGAGCCCGTGGCGAAGGTTTACCTATTTGAAGTGATCTTTCGTTCATCTCTTGGGGTAAACTGACGCTGTGATCTATGAGTGGGATCCCAAGAAAGCCAAGGCAAATCTGCGCGAACACGGCGTGGCGTTCGAGGACGCGGCGAGCGTGTTCCTCGATCCGCTAGCAGTTACTTATCCCGATCCGGACCATTCAAGCGAAGAGTCCAGAGAAATTACCATTGGCCACTCAGCTAAACTCGGAGTAATCTTTCTATCACACACCCAAAGAGGCGATCGCATTCGAATCATCAGCGCGCGGAAGGTAACGCGAAGGGAACGCAAACAATATGAAGAAAGCATCAGCAAACAAAAATAATAACGAGTTGAGACCGGAATATGACCTCTCGAAACTAAAGGGTGGGGTGCGAGGTAAATACTACCGACAAGCAACCGCCGGCACGAACCTTGTCCTGATCGAACCGGAACTCACCGAAGTTTTTCCCGACACAGAGTCAGTCAACCGCGCGCTGAGACTTCTCGCCGATACTGCCGCATCGGCTACCGGAAAGACACGCCAGCGCAGCAAAGCTCCGAGCAGGCGGCTCAAGCGGAGCGCTTGAAAGACGCTCACCGTCGCGTACTTGAGACTTGAATAGCCCTAATTGAAGAGACTACGGGAGACTTTACGAGTCTATAGAAACCGCTCATCAATCATGATTCGACCATTCCGTGGTGTTCATCCGCAGATTGATCCAACAGCATTCATCGCGGACAGCGCGCAGGTGATCGGCGACGTGCACATAGGTCACCAGGCGTCCGTCTGGTTCGGCACGGTAGTGCGCGGCGACATGTATTACATACGCATCGGCGATCGCACGAACGTGCAGGACAATTGTGTGCTGCATACGCGCACGGGTGAAAAGCCTACCATCCTCGAAGACGAAGTGACCGTCGGTCACAGTGTCACTCTGCACGGCTGTTACGTAGAGCGGGGATCGTTGATCGGGATCGGATCGATTGTGCTGGACGATGTGCGCGTGGGAACCCAGTCGCTGGTGGCCGCAGGTTCGCTGATCTCTCCCGGCACGATCATTCCGCCGCGTTCATTGGTGATGGGGACGCCGGCGAGAGTAAAACGACCTTTGACTGAGGAGGAAGTTGCGGGCCTCGCGCGGTACTGGCAGAACTATGTCGAGTACTCTGCCGCTTATCTCAATGAGCCGAAATAATTAAGACCAAGCCATTTCCCATTTCTCATTTATCATTCTTTATTTCTTAATCTTCGTAAACTTCGGCGCAAGGTCTCTCGGGGTTTTAGAGGCTTCTTGTTGCTGGGAGCGCGGACGCCCTCGTCCGCAATGAGCGCGAAGCGCGAACAGTTTTGGCTAGCTATTAAGGGGCTAAGCGACGCTGGTGCGGACGAGGGCGTCCGCGTTCCCAGCAAATGGTGGCCTCATACTTCCCGAGAGTTGAATGATCAGGCGTGCTTCTCTTGCGCAGGTTGCTCAGGTATGGGTATCGGTTGAAGGTCGCTCTTATATCCGCACTCTTCGTTGGCACAACGGCGCGTCATGCCTTTCTTGGTAATCTTTTCCAGGAGGAAGGGCGCCCCGCATTGCGGACACTTTTCGGTGACCGGCTTGTCCCAATAGACGATCTCACACTTTGGATATTCCGAGCAGCTGTAAAAGACTTTGCCGCGCTTCGAGCGCTTGACGATCAGTTCGCCCTTACAGCCGGGCCGCGGACAGGCCACGCCGGTGGTCTCGCGCTTGATGTACTTGCACTTCGGATAGTTCGAACAGGAAATGAATTCGCCAAAGCGTCCCTGGCGTTTCACCAGTTGCGCGTTATCGACCGGACATTTTTCGTCCAGCACTTCCGGCGGCGCGCTGACTTTGCCGCTCTTCGAGATCTTGCGGATGTTGCGGCACTCGGGATAACCGGAACAGCCATAGAACGGTCCGAAGCGGCCGCGCTTTAATTGCATCTGCTTGCCGCACAGTTCACATGCTTCGGGCTCTTCTTCGCCATCGCCGGACGCCGCTGTCTGAGGTGAGCCATCGGCGTTCACCGGCGGCTCAGCGTCGCGGGTCGCGCCGCAGTTCGAACACTTCAGATACTTTCCAAAGCGGCCGAGCTTTTGCACCATGCCCGGCGTCTCACACTTCAGACAGACTTCATCGGTCGGCGTTTCTTTCTCTTTGATGTCCTTGGCGTACTTTTGAAATTTGACCAGATCCTGCTTGAACTTGTCATAAAACTCGGTCAGGGCGTCAGTCCACTTCAGCTTGCCCTCTTCGATCTCATCCAGTTCTTCTTCCATCCTGGCGGTGTAGGTTTCGTTAAAAAGATCGGCAAACCCGCCGTCGATCAAAACGTCGTTCACCGTCTTTCCCAGCGCGGTCGGATGGAAGCGGCCCTCTTTCTTTTCCACGTACTCGCGATCCTGAATCGTCGTCATGATCGCCGCGTAGGTCGAAGGCCGGCCGATTCCCTTCTCTTCCAGGGCCTTCACCAAAGTCGCTTCAGTAAAACGCGGAGGCGGCTCAGTAAAGTGCTGTTCCGGATCGATCTTGTTCAGCGTGAGCGACTCGCCTTTGGTGACCAGTGGCAGAGTGCGCTCGGCTTCCTCGTCTTCGGCCACGGCCTCGTCGCGGCCTTCCTGATAAATCTTCAGGAAGCCATCAAACTTCTGCACCGATCCGGTAGCCCGAAACACCAAACGTCCGGCCTGGATGTCGATGGTCGTCTGATCAAAGAGCGCGGGCATCATCTGCGAAGCGACGAACCGTTGCCAGATAAGCCGGTACAACTTCAGCTCTTCAGGCTTGAGGTATTGCGCCAGCGAATCCGGCGTTCGCGTTACGTCGGAAGGGCGAATCGCTTCGTGCGCATCCTGTGCATCCTTTTTCCCACGATAGTGAACGGCCTTCTCGGGCAAATAGTTGGCGCCGTACTGACCGTTGATAAACTCTCGCACTTCGCCCAGCGCTGCTTCACCCACGCGAACTGAGTCGGTGCGCATGTACGTGATCAAACCAACGGAACCTTCGGCGCCAATCTCTACACCTTCGTAAAGATGTTGCGCGATCATCATCGTCCGCTTCACCGCAAAGCCGAGCTTACGCGCAGCTTCCTGCTGCAACTTGGAGGTGATGAAGGGCGGAACCGGGTTTCGTTTGCGCTCTTTGGTGGTGACTTCATTAACGACGAAAGATTGCTGCCCGGCTTCGGCCACCAGGTCTTTGGCCTGCGACTCGTTCCCGATTAGGATTTCGCTCTTCTTAAGATCGTTATCAAATCCGCTGGTCTTGACCGTCTGGTCGCCGACCTTCAACAGCCGCGCGTCGAACGCCGGTGGTTGTTTGCCGGCGACATTCGCCGCGATCGTCCAATACTCAGTCTTGCGGAAAGCTTCGATTTCGCGTTCACGCTCCACGACCATGCGCAGGGCTACGGATTGGACCCGGCCCGCGCTCAGACGACCGCCGATGGTGCGACAGAGCAAGGGCGAAACCTTGTAGCCCACCAGGCGATCCAGCACGCGCCGCGCCTGCTGAGCGTCGACCAGGTTTCCGTCGATTTGCTTCGGATGTTCGAATGCCTGTTGCACGGCTCGCTTGGTAATCTCGTTGAACATCACGCGGAAAGTAGGTATGACCGGCTTCTTGGGAACTATTTCTTCGGCGAGATGCTGGCAGATCGCTTCGCCTTCGCGGTCCGGGTCGGCGGCCAGGTAAATTGCGGATGCGATCTTCGCGCTCTTCTTTAGATCGGCAACGATCTTCTTGTTGTTGCGCTTCTTCGTATCGGGAATGATCTCGTATTCCGGCGCGAAATTGTTTTGCACGTCCACGCCCAGGCCCTTCGACGGCAGATCTTTGATATGCCCGATCGAGGCCATCACCAGGAAGTCCTTGCCGAGATATTTATTGATCGTCTTCGCCTTGGCGGGCGATTCGACTATGACTAAGTTCTTTGCCATTACTTCTCAATTCCGGCCACGCACTGATGAAGGTTCGATGACAGGAGGTTGCCTACGGCCGCTTTTCTCGCGGTTTCAGTAAGCGGGCTTGAAAATAACACTAAGTGTGCCCGAAAAGCCAAACCGGCCCAAAAGAGCACATGTTTGTTTGTCTTATGTTGACGTGACGAAACCTTGCGTCCGCGTTCAGGCTTGCGGCCGCAAAGTGGGGCACCGCCTACATTCGTCGCACGAAACACATTCCCGGCAGGGCGCGAATAAGCTCGCGCATCTCCAGAGCCAGCAAAGCACTGGTCAGTTGGGTGATCGAGAGTTTGGTGCCTTCGGCCAGCGTATCTATTTGCTGGGGTGTATCGGTTGATAGCAGTTTGAAGACGGCGCGCTCGTGTTCGGACAGGTCAGGCGGCGCGAGTTTCAACTGATCAATCAGTTCGCCCTTCCTCTTTGACTTCCTGCTGGGCGGCGGCAGCAGTTGCGCGGCGATCTCAGCGGGCAATTCACCGGCAATGTCCTGCCATTGCTGCACCAGCTTTGCTCCCGCTCCTTTTATTAGATAGTTGGTCCCGAATGAATTACGCGAGGTAATATTGCCCGGCACCGCGAAGACTTCCCGATTCTGCTCCATCGCCAGCCGCGCCGTAATCAGCGAGCCGGAATTCTCTGCCGCTTCAACTACCAGTACACCGAGGCTCAATCCGCTGATCACGCGATTGCGATACGGAAAGTTTTCTGAGACAGGCGGAGTCGCCAGCGGAAACTGGGTCACCAACGCGCCGCCGCGCTTCAGAATTTCTTCAGAAAGTTTTTTGTGATCACGCGGGTAGATCTGATCGAGCCCGGTTCCCATCACTCCGACTGTACGTCCTCCTGCTTCCAGGGCCCCACGATGTGCAGCGGCATCGATGCCTCGAGCCAGGCCCGAAACTATCGTCACGCCTCTCTGGGCCAACTCGCGGGAAAGCATCAGCGCCGCGTTCTGGCCATAGGTGGAACAACGTCTCGAGCCGACAATCGCGACACACGGCCGGTCGAGACAGTCCGCCCAGGCGCCCTTCACGTACAGGACAACCGGCGGGTCGTATGTCTCTCGCAACAGTGACGGATACACGCCATCGTCAAGCACCAGGATATCGCCACCAAGTTTGCGCACTCGCTCAATCTCGACTTCCGCGCGTTCATGCAACTCGCGCGTGGCGATGCTCTCGATGGTTTCCGGCGTCAATCGCAGCAAAGCGAGATCGCGCCGCGGCGCGTCAAAAATCGCTTCAGCCGATCCGAAGTGTTCCAGTAGACGAGAGGTTACACGCGGCCCAACGCCGGGAGTCATGTTGAGGGCAATCCAATCTTTCATAGTGAGCAGTAAGCTGCGAGCAGTGAGCAGAATGAATTCCATCTGCCGCAGATCGACCGAAGCCTGCGAGGACGAGGGAATACCATCCGCCGCGAAAACCGTCAAGCAAGTCTTATTAGCAACTTTTGTATCAAGGATTGGAGGTCGGCAAGCAAATATCTGGCAGAACCAAGTAAGCGTTTTCCTGCCTACTGCTTCCTGCCTACTGCCTTCTGGTTTTTTGGCGGAGGCGTGTAGGAATCGAACCTACCTGAGCCTGCTCTCGCAGTCTCACTAACGGTTTTGAAGACCGCGCCGTTCACCAGAACAGATGCGCCTCCACTCTTGCAAGAGCCAAGGTCAGAAACCCTACGCGCCGCGACTCAGACCTGTCAAGCGTCGTTTCAGTAGTGCGGATGAGGATCCCAGGGGCTTTGTGTGTTTCCACACAGACGAGCTAGTGCTTCGCCTGATTAACTAAGCCTCTCAGTTCTATTTATTAATAATGGGAAGCAAATGGGGAATGCTTTTAGCAGGTCTGGTGCTTCTAAAGGCGGGGGAATTCCTCATTGTGGCGTTCCGTATATCCGATGGAGAAACAAATGAAGAGATTTATCCTGGTGACCATCATTGGTTTCGTATTGACGGCCCTCGCAGTTACCGGCGGTCCGCAACCGTTGGCGTCGCCGGCTGCAGTGGCCGAATGCGATTGCGGTAATCTCGAAACATTGCAGATTGAGTTGCGCAACGCGTTGCGCCTGCAGCAGGCCTTCCGCAACAAGATTCCCGAACTGCGCGGGATGAACCGGCCTACCTCTCAAAATGCATTGCAGGTCTTCGCGAAAGGGGAAGCGCGCCGTGGTTTCGAACCAATACCTGACTACAAAGGCCCTGCTGAAGTCGATTATTACCCTGTGGGCCGCGGCCTTCATGCTGATACCAATCTGTCTAGCCGCAAAGATGACCTTTGCCGCCGAGACGCTACTTCCGAGTCGGCTCTAAAGGAAGCAAAGGAAAAGTCTGCTTGCGTCGGCATCGGGGCGGCGACGCAAGCGCACGAAGACTTTCACGCCAATTTCTGTCGGCGGGTCGGCTTTGTCCCGTATGAAGCAATGCACGGCGCCGATCGTGCACAAGAGGAAGTCGAAGCCTATGGCGCACAGATCGCGGTCTTGCGCGCCGAGATCGCAAAGGTGCTTGAACACACGAATGTTCGTATCGAGTTTGAGAGCGAGGTGCGCGCACAATGGCCGCCGAACCCGGCGATAACGGCCGAAATCATCGAGGTCCGCTCCGAGGTGTCGATGGACCGCGTTTCGGCTTCCGGCGATATGATCAAGTTGGAGGGCCAGGGTACGCAGACCAACAATGCCAGGCTTGAGGGCCATTGTAGCTTCACCGGCGGGCTGCCCTACACGTTGACGTCGCGCGGCACCCTCGAGACAGATGGTCTTGAGGCGCAGATCCGTCTTACAACCGAAGGCACCTCGCCCTCGCTGAAGGCGCAGTGCACCATAGAAGGCCAGACGGGCAGAGGCTGGACGATGCCGGTAAACCTCAACAGCGGCGGCAACGTGCCTGTGATCAATATGCCGCTGAAGAACCGCGCTGAGAAAGTTTTTGATCACTCGACCGGCGAGGGCGCAAAAATCATGGCGCAGGCCGGCGTGAAATTGAGCGGCCAAGCCAAGATCCGCCTCATCCTGTGCGAGCAGTCGAAGTGACGTGAAAGCCGCAAACACAGTTTCACAAGCCCGCCGTAGGCAGGGCTCGTGATGAGTGGAGCCCTCCCTAACGGTCGGGCTTCTGACGCTAGTAAGGAGAGACGCTCATGCGCAAATACATCTTCGGCATCACCCTGCTGTTGCTGGCCGGCGCCAGCGCCATGGCACAGGAGGGAAATATCATTACGACCCGTTTCGGCGCGCTGACGATAAGTGACGCGGGAACGCTTTTATTCAAAGGAAATCCGCTCGACCCTCCGTTTGAAGAAGACGCCGGTTTGAGTTTGAGCCAACTCAATCAGCTCGGAGATGCTGATGTAGTACTCGTCACACAGGATGGTGGAAAGGCCTGTCCCGCACTCTATTACTTTGTTACCGTTAAAGAGTCCGGCGCGAAAATCACACATGCTTTTGGCAGCTGCAGCGATCTGATCAAGATAAACCGCACCCACGACTCCATTTCAGTTTCCATGCCAGGTTACCAGGGGCCCTTTGAGTCAAAGAGATCGCAGAGTAAGGCCGCGCGGGAAAGGCATGTGTTCATCTATCGCGCAGGCGTGGTCACCGAGAATGGCAAGCCCGTTAAGTAGAGGGTCGCCGTCTTGCCGGGCCCGCGCTTGACCCAGAGGTTTCAGCTCACTATCATTCCGAACGGACGTTCGAACGGGCACTTAGAGCGCGCGCCAAGGAGACGGTACTAACTCGGCATGATTAACTTTCAAACTTCTCCTGATCAATACAAGCACTGGAAACTAAAGATCGGCGGACCGGCCGCGACGCTCTCGATGGATGTACAGGAAGACGAGACGCTCGCTGAGGGCTACAAGCTCAAGCTCAATTCCTACGACCTGGGCGTGGACATCGAATTGGCCGACGCGATCCAGCGTTTGCGCTTCGAACATCCGGAAGTGCGCGCCGTGGTGGTCACCAGTCTGAAGCCGCGGATTTTCTGTGCCGGCGCCAACATCTACATGCTGGGCACGTCGTCTCACGCTTTCAAAGTCAACTTTTGCAAATTCACCAACGAGACGCGCTGCGCCATCGAAGATGATTCACGTCATTCGGGACGACGCTATATTGCGGCACTGAACGGCACGGCATCCGGCGGCGGCTATGAACTCGCCATTGCCTGCGACGAGATTTATCTGGTGGACGATGGTAATTCGGCTGTTTCTCTTCCCGAAGTTCCGCTGCTAGGTGTTCTGCCGGGCACCGGCGGCCTGACGCGTCTGGTCGACAAGCGCAAAGTGCGCCGCGATCGCGCTGATGTCTTTTCAACTTTAGCGGAAGGATTGAAAGGCAAGCGCGCGAAGGATTGGGGCCTGATTAATGACACGTTTCCCACCAGTAAATTTCAAGAGTCAGTCGATGAGCGAGTAGCGCAGGTTGTTAACTTGCGTTCCGATCAGCCAGCGCAAGTTACCAACTTGCGCCACCTCGGCATCAAGTTGAGCCCGCTCAAGGTTGAATCAACCGCGGACACACGCAATTACAAATACGTGGGCGTGAAACTACATCGCGATAAGCGCTACGCTGATCTAACCGTGCGTGGACCCGAGTCTGATTTACCGGCGACTACGGATGGGATTCAAAAGTTGGGCGACGCCTATTGGCCGCTACGGGCGTTTCGTGAACTTGATGATGTGCTCTTGCATCTGCGCGTCAACGAGCCTGAGATTGGTCTGGTTTGCCTGCGTACCGAAGGTAACGTCAAGGACGTCCTGGCTGTCGACGAGACGCTGGCGTCCCATCGCGATCACTGGTTGATTCGCGAAATCGTTTTGCACATGGCTCGGGTCCTGCGCCGGCTCGATCTCACGGCGAAAAGCTTCTTTGCGATTATCGACCCGGGCAGCTGTTTCGCGGGAAGTTTGCTTGAGCTGGCGTTGTCATCTGATCGTGTCTACATGCTGAACGACCCTGATCAGAAAATTGAGCTGGCTATCAGTGAACTCAACGCCGGTGCGCTGCCGATGAGCAACGGACTGACTCGCCTGCAATCGCGCTTCCTGGCTGAGCCGGAAAAAGTCGATGAAGTCCTCGCCAATAAAGATGTATTCGACACTGAAGCAGCCGACCAGGCGGGGCTGGTCACATTTGCTCCTGATGATCTGGATTGGGAAGACGAAATCCGTCTGGCGATTGAAGAACGCACTTCGCTTTCGCCTGACGCTTTGACCGGGATGGAGGCGTCCCTCCGCTTTGCGGGGCCGGAATCGATGGATACGAAGATCTTCGGCCGCCTGACTGCGTGGCAGAACTGGATCTTTCAAAGACCGAACGCGGTTGGGCCGCAGGGCGCTTTGACGAACTATGGCAAGCCGACGCAGGCGCAGTTTGATTACAAGAGAACTTAGTTTTCTGTTTACAGTTTACAGTTTTCAGTTATGGGATCCCGTTCTTATCGAGACTTGTTGGTTTAGCAAAAAAGCATTGCGCTTTGCAAGCTTGTGTATCTCACGCGTGAATCATTTCCACGAAGCGAATTGTATGGCTTGGCGAGCCAAATGAAACGCGCGTCCGTTTCGGTTGCCTCCAATATCGCTGAGGGACAAGCGAGACAGCACCTGGGCGAATTCCGTCAGTTCCATGCGGTTGCAAATGGCTCCCTCGCCGAACTCGACACTCAACGCATCATCGCCGAAGACCTGAAGCTAATCGAGTGTGCTCGCAGTGAAGAGCTTGATGCCCGCATCACTGAAATCCGAAAGATGCTTTATGCGCTAAGCGCCAAGGTGCGCGCGGCAGATTGAAAACTTAAAACTGTAAACTCAAAACTGATATGAATCTCTACGATCGCATTCCTAACAACGTAAATCTCAGTGAGGACAAGCGCCTGCAACGCGCTTTGGAAAAGTGGCTGCCGAACTATCTCGATTGGTGGCACGACATGGGTCCGGAAGGCTTTCAGGACAAGGACGTATGGCTGCGCACCGCCATCGATGTTGGATCAGAAGGCTGGGCGCATTTCGATTACGTGAAAATGCCCGACTATCGCTGGGGCATCTTCCTCGAGCCGCCACAGCCCGACGCGAAAGTTGGTTTTGGCGACAACTACGGCGCGCCTGCTTACCAGGAAGTTCCGGGCGAATTTCGCAATGCACTCCGCCGCATAATCGTCACACAGGGCGACACTGAACCGGCGTCGGTCGAGCAGCAAAGACAGCTCGGTCACACCTGCCCTTCGCTCTACGACATGCGCAATCTGTTCCAGGTGAACGTCGAGGAGGGCCGTCACCTTTGGGCGATGGTGTATCTGCTGCAGGCGTACTTTGGCCGCGATGGCCGCGACGAAGCTGATGCCCTGCTGGAACGACGCAGTGGCAATCCCGACAAGCCGCGCATCCTTGAGGCTTTCAATCAGCCGTGCGATGACTGGCTCAATTTTTACTCGTTCACTATGTTTACAGATCGCGACGGCAAGTATCAGCTTTCAGCTTTGGCTGAGTCAGGGTTCGAGCCACTGGCGCGGACCTGCAAGTTTATGTTGACCGAAGAGGCCCACCATATGTTTGTCGGCGACACCGGCCTGAGCCGGGTGGTCCGTCGCACCGGGCAGTTGATGAAACAAAATGAAGACGTCCGTGAATTGGGAGGCATTCCGCTCGATATCATCCAGAAGTACATCAACTTCTGGTTCAGCTATTCACTCGATTTGTTCGGCGGCGAGATTAGCTCGAACTCAGCCGACTTCTTTGCGGCCGGATTGAAGGGACGCTTTAAGGAGCAGGAACAATACACCGATCACATTGCCAGTGAAGGCTCGTTCACGATGACGGTGGTGGAAAATGGGAAGTTGGTGCCGCGTGAAGTGCCGCTAAGGAACGCGCTCAACGAAGTGCTCCGCGGCGAATACGTAAAGGATTGCGCCAAGGGTCTGGCGCGTTGGAACAAGGCCCTGACTGATGAAGGTGCGAGCGAACGTCTGTACTTGCCGAACATCCGTTTTCATCGGCACGTGGGCGAATACGCGAGCCACTCATTCGATATTGAGGGGAATTTGATCTCCAGGGACGAGTTCGAGAAACAGAAGGGCCAATGGCTGCCGTCAATCGAAGATCGCGAGTACGTGCGTAGCTTGATGCGGCCGGTAACCGAACCGGGCAAGATCGCCAACTGGATCGCGCCGCCGGCGGCGGGAATCAAAGGGAAACCGTTCGAGTTTGAATATGTAAGATTGTAAGGAAATTGAATCATTGAAACATTGGTTCATTGATTCAGCTAAGACACTTTTTCCAAGAGCGCCAATGAATCAATCAGCCGATTTATCTCGTTACGATCAGAAACTGGAGCTAATCCTGCGCACCTCTGCGCGCATTTTTGCCGAGAAGAGCTTTCATTCAACCACGATGCGTGAGATATCGCGCGCCACGGGCGTGAGCCTCGCCGGGCTCTATCACTACTGCAAGTCGAAAGAAGAGCTTTTGTTTCTGATTCAGGACCATTGTTTTGGCCGCGTGCTGGAAAGACTTGAACAGCGCCTCTGCAAAGTGTCTGATCCTATCGAAAAGTTGCGGATCTTTATAGATAATCACCTTTCATTCTTTGCCGCGAACATGGCCGAGATGAAAGTGCTTTCGCACGAAGCGGACTCGCTGGCGGGCGATCTGCACTTGCACGTATCCAATAAGAAGCGACAGTACACGCGGCTGGCGCGCAAAATACTTTCTGAACTGCAGCAGAGCACGCCGGCCGACGCAGCGCGGCCTTTGAAACGGAATGGAACGCGGCGGGTCAACGGCGCAAGGCGATTGGATCTCACGGTCGCCACTTACGCGTTGTTTGGGATGATGAACTGGATCTACAACTGGTACGATCCGCGCGGCAAGTTGTCTGTCTCTCAACTCGTCGATAATATTACGCAGTTATTTCTGGCGGGTTTTCTGGCGCGTGACGAGGCCTTTGCCACAGTCCGTTCCGGCGGGGCTGAAAAAATAAGCATCTGGCGCACGGCCTGACGTTGGTGAGTAACCACCATGGCCACACAATCTCAAATGACTGAAGCAAATCGCGAGCTGGTGGAATATCGCGTCGAAGGAGGCGTGGCGGTCGTAACGCTTAGCGATCCGCCCGCGAACACCTACTCGTACCAGATGATGCAGCAACTCGACGCGCGGATTCTGGAAGCCCGCATGGACGAGAGCGTGCAGGTCATCGTGATCACCGGCAGCGGCGAAAAGTTCTTTTGCGCCGGCGCCAACATTCAGATGCTCGGCAGTGTGACGCCGGAGTTCAAATACTATTTCTGTCTACACGCGAACGAAACGCTGGCGCGTCTAGAGCAAACGCCCAAGCTGGTCATCGCCGCGATTAATGGTCATTGCGTCGGCGGTGGATTGGAAGTCGCCATGGCCGCTGATATTCGAGTCGCGCGCCGCAACGCCGGCAAAATGGGACTGCCCGAAGTTTCGCTGGGGGTTTTGCCGGGGACCGGCGGAACACAACGGCTGGCGCGCATCGTGGGAAAGTCGCGAGCTATTGAGCTAATGGCGACCGGTGAACTGTTTGATTTTGAAAGAGGCCGTGAACTCGGTCTGGTCAATCAGATCTACGAGGCTAAGAACGGCGCAGCTTTCATGACCCAGGCACTCGACTACGCTCGTCAATTCACGACGCCTGATAAAGCTGCGCGCGCAGTCGGCAGAATCAAACGAGCGGTACAGACCGGCGCCGAGATTCCGTTTGAATCGGCGCTGGCGCTCGAACGTGAATTGCAGCAACAATTGTTTTTGTCAGTGGACGCGAAAGAAGGCCTGGACGCTTACGTCAACAAGCGGAAGCCGGAATTTAAAGGAAAGTGATTTGGAGTGCGGTGGCAAGCGTAGCGCGACACCGCTTTGGATCGATTAATCAAAAGCGCCGTCGCCGCTTCGCTCTGCCGGCGCACTCCAAAAGTTATGTCAGACGAACTAATCAAAGTCGCCGAAGATAACGGCATCGTTACCATCACGCTTAACCGGCCTGATCGTCTTAACGCGTTCGTTGGCCACATGCGGCGCGATCTCGCCGAGGCCCTGGAGGAAGCAGGTAGCGATCCGCACGTTCGCGTGGTGATACTTAAAGGCGAAGGACGCGCGTTCTGTGCCGGCGGCGATGTGCAGTTTATGTGCGAACTGGTCGAGCGCGAGGACTCTGAAGAGTTCGCGCGCATCCTCGGCGCCGCTCGCCGCGTAGTCCTCGCGATTCGCCAGATGACCAAACCCGTGATTGCCTCGATCGACGGTCCGGCCTCAGGCGCCGGCTTCAATCTCGCCCTGGCCTGCGATCTGCGCCTTGCGTCATCGACGTCAACGTTCAGCCAGTCCTTCGTGAAACTTGGTTTTCATCCCGATTGGGGAGGGACATATTTTCTGCCGCGCCTGGTGCCTTCGAACATTGCGTGCGAACTGTTTTTTCTCGGCGACACAATCGATGCTCAGGAAGCTCTGCGACTGGGCCTGGTCAATCGCGTTGTGGCGCCCGAACAGCTGGAAGCAGAGACACGCAAACTGGCGGAGCGCCTGCGCGAGGGGCCGGCAGTATCAATTGCGGCCGCAAAACACGCCGTCTACGCAAGCGAGCATGACACTCTGGAAAAGATGCTCCAGTATGAAACGGAAGCGCAGGTGCGTTGCTTCGAGTCTGAGGACGGCCGCGAAGGCGTGCGCGCCTTCGTGGAAAAGCGGCCGCCGCGATTTACGGGGAAGTAGATCTTTGGAGTGCGCGGGCAGAGCACAGCGGGGTCCCCAGCCGGGCAGCCCGGCTGGGGTGGTCGTAGCGGCGACGGCGCTTTGGTTCTTGAAATGATCCCAAGCAGTGTTCCCCGATGAATCGGGATTGCACCGCATTCGAAATTCTGGTTCTTATGAAACTAGCGAACAAGCTGGCTCTAATCACCGGTGGTGGTCGCGGCATTGGGCGCGCCATCGCCCGCGCGTTCGCGCAGGAAGGCGCCTCAGTTGTGTTGGTGGCCCGCACGCGCGCGCAAGTTGAAAAGGTGGCCCAGGAGATTCGCGAAGAATTCAGCACTGAAGCCGCCGCGTTCGAATGCGACGTGTCGCTTTTCGGAGAGGTTGAGCGCACCCTGGAACTAACCATTGAAAAGTTCGGTCGCGGGCCTGACATTCTGGTGAACAATGCCGGCATAGTCGAGACCGCGCCTTTTATTAAGACTGACGAGGCGATGTGGCAACGCCACCTCGACGTTAATTTGACGGGCACGTTTCATTGCACACGCCTGGCACTACCGGCGATGCTGGTGGCCGGCTGGGGACGGGTCATCAATATCGCGTCGATTGCCGGCAAGACCGGAGCACCTTACATCGCAGCGTACGCGGCGTCGAAACATGGGGTCCTGGGACTGACGCGGACGCTGGCGCTGGAAGTGGCCGCCAACGGTATCACCGTGAACGCGATCTGTCCGGGCTATGTCGACACTGACATGACTGCGCACGGCATTGAAAACATCGTCGCCAGAACCGGCATTTCAGCGGACGAGGCGCACGCCGCCCTCGAGCAGAAGAGTCCGCAAAACCGCATGGTTACCGCGGAAGAAGTCGCTGCACTCGCTCTATTACTCGCCTCAGAAGAAGGTCGCGGAATTAACGGTCAGGCGATAAATGTCGATGGCGGAACGGTGCTGTTCTGATTTGGAGTGCGCCGACTTGTCGGCGCTTTTCCTAACCAACCAGACGAGAAACAAAGCGGCGACAAGTCGCCGCACTCCAAAATTGTGATCGAAAATCTTGGCAACCTCGAGCGTACGCATTCATGCGGAGCGCTGCGCAACGTACATGCGGGCCAGAGTGTTACGCTGATGGGCTGGTGCGCGAAGCGGCGCGATTTCGGGCCGCTCACCTTCATCGATCTGCGCGATCGCGACGGCATCACCCAGGTGGTCGTAAACCAGGAAAACGCTCCCGACGCGCACGCGAAAGCCAAAGAAGTGCGCGGAGAATACGTGCTTGCCGTGACAGGGCAAGTTGCGTTGCGAGATGCCAGCGCACGCAATCCGAAACTCGACACCGGTGAAGTCGAGGTCCAGGCGACTGAAATCGTCATCCTGAACGACGCGCGCACTCTTCCGTTCCAACTGGATGCTCCTGCATCTGAAGGGTTGGCCAGCGAAGACCTGCGTTTGAAGTATCGCTATCTCGATCTGCGACGGCCGCAGTTACAGTCAAACCTGCGCTTGCGGCATCGCGTCCTGTTAGAGATCAACCGGTACATGGACGAACAGGGCTTCACGCAAATTGAAACCCCGAACCTGATCAAGTCCACACCCGAAGGCGCGCGTGATTACATCGTCCCGTCGCGCGTGCAACCAGGCAAGTTTTTTGCGCTGCCGCAATCACCGCAAATTCTTAAGCAGATTTGCATGATTGCCGGACTCGACAAGTATTACCAGATCGCGCGTTGTTTTCGTGACGAAGATCTGCGCGCGGATCGGCAACCCGAATTCTCACAGCTCGATGTTGAGATGAGCTTTGCCACGCCCGATCAGATCTACACCCTGGTTGAAGGTCTGTTCGCCCGCGTCTTCAAACTGATCGGCGTTGATTTGCCGGCTCCGTTTCCGCGCTTGACGTTTGCTGAAGTGATGCAACGGTTTGGTTCGGACAAGCCTGACTTGCGTATCGCAGGAATGGAGCTGAAGGATGTGGCGCCTGCGATCGCAGGTACAACATTTCCGCCGTATGCGTCCGCCCTGGCCGGCGGAGGCCAGATCAAAGCCCTTACAGTGCGCGGCGGCGCGGCGATGTCCCGCAAGGCGCTCGACGAGCTGCAGGACTTCGCCAAACGCTATGGCGCCGCCGCACTGGCCTGGATCAAATTAGGTGACGAAATGTCGTCGTCATTGTTGAAGGCCCTGGGCTCCGAGGCGGTATCTCAGATGGCGGAACTCGCCGGCGCGGAAAAAGGCGACGCCGTGCTGGTGGTTGCCGGTAAGACCGACATTGTCGCAGCAAGTCTCGGCGCTCTTCGCAATGAAGTTGCCAGACGCGAGAACCTTATTCCTGAGAATGTCTTCGCGCCGCTGTGGGTAACTGAGTTTCCGATGTTTGAGTTTCACGAAGATGACGGGCGATATTACTCAATGCACCATCCGTTCACCTCACCGATGGACGAAGACGTGACCCTGCTGGAACGCGCGGTTCAGGGCGAAGCGCAATTGTTCAGGCAGCTTCGCGCCAAAGCTTATGACGCGGTAATCAACGGCGTTGAAGTCGCTGGCGGCTCGATCAGAATTCACCGGCGGGACGTGCAGTCGCTGGTCTTCAAAGCCCTCGGAATGACCGAAGAGAATGCGCGCACGCGTTTCGGTTTCTTTCTCGACGCGCTTTCGTACGGCACGCCGCCGCATGGTGGCATCGCTTCGGGAATTGAGCGCACCCTCATGGTTCTGGTGCCGACCGATAATATTCGCGATGTGATGGCTTTTCCCAAAACCGCTTCGGCACAAGACCTGATGATCGATGCACCGGGTGAAGTCGATCCGAAACAATTGGAAGAACTGCATCTGAAGATCGTTACGGACGATTAGCATACCAGCGTTCAAGTGGCCGAGCCACCAACATTTTGGTCATCTCCATCCAGCAATCACATTTTGACGGAATTCTTAACCATGCGCGGCGCGACGCTCCCCGCGAATGCTGCGGACTCATCGGCGGCCGTGATGCTCGTACTCAGACCGCTTATCCACTGCGAAACGTGGCGACCGAGCCACTAGTCACTTACGAAGCTGCTCCGGAAGATTTGTTTGCGGCCCAGCGCGCTATGCGCGAACGCGGCGAGCAATTGCTGGCCATCTATCACTCGCATCCGCGCTCTGCAGAACCAACCCCCTCAGCGACCGACGTTCGGCTTGCCTACTATCCGGCGGCGGTTTACTTTATTGTTGGACTCGGAACAGAAGAGCCTTGTTTGCGGGCCTTTCGCATTTCAGAGCGCGAAGGACAATGGGAACCGGCCGAGTATCAGATCGTCACCGACGCCGATCAGTGAAACAGCAGCAGCGAGGCTCTCGTAGAGATCTCTGATGGAGCCGAAACGCAGCAAATACGATACGAATCCGCTGGACGAGAACGTCGCCGATCGCGCGGAACAGTCAATCGAGCCCGCCCACCCGGGGCAGTCGACCAGGAAAGTTGCGGGCAGACCAACGCGCGACATCAATCCGCGCGGCGATAACGAAGCGGTCCAGGGTTATGCTGAAAGCGAGGCGCCGACTCGGTTCATCGATGAGACGCTGGTTTCGCCCTATCCATCAATCTTCGCCAAACCGCCTTCATATCAATCCGCCACCTATCAACCACCACGTGTTCCAGTCGCAGACATCTATCAGCCTCCACCGGGACAGCCACCTGGTGTCTACCAACCGCCGCCGATGCCGGTCACTCAAAGCTCCGGTTCGCACAAGGTTGCCGGATTGGGATTTCCCGAGAAGTGGGCCAACCTCTTGCCGTATGTGCCCGGCCACATCGGCGCAATTGCCGCAGCGATTGAACTCTTGCTGGTACCTCGCACGGAAACCCGCACACGCTTTCATGCGGCGCAGGGCTTGGCTCTGCAAATCGCGATCTTGATTCTGACTGGTGTATTCACATTTATTACTCTGATCACCGGCAGCTCATTCGGGTCGGGCATCTTTCGCCTCGCGTCAACTGTCTTTCTGATTGTATCGATGGTTCGCGCCTTCAAGGGAAGGACCCATCACATCGCCCCTTTGGATGATGCTACGAAGTGGCTGGAAGAGAAGATTAAGCCGCGAAAATAGTCTTCTTGCTGATCTTCGGGATGAACGAAATTGTTGTTTCAATGAACGAAATTGGGGCGGACACTTCGGCTCGCCGGGCTGGCTGCAGACGAGTTGCCTGTTGAAGCGGTGAGTGATTCAGCCAGAGTCTAATAAATGAGGAGCAAATGAGGCCTTAAGAGGACGCATTCAAAAAACAACATTCACGGACCCCGCTTTCGTTCACGTGGCACTGGGTTTGATTGTTGGTACCCGAGCAGGCGTGTCAATGAAAGGAAGCTGACACGCTTGACGCATCGCAAGGGTTTTTTTTGAGAGGAGTGAATCAAATGAGTAAAGAGAGATATCCGCGCGCCAACCGGTGGGCAGCCTGGGCAATGTCTTTGGCCATTGTGCTGATGCCGCTGGCAGTTTTCGCGCAGACCAAGATCGCTTATCACAGTAACAAATATAAGGTGACCGATGATGTCCGTCTGGGCCGGCAAGCCGCGGCCGAAGCTGAACAACAGTTTCCGCTGTTGCGCGATTCTGAAGTCAACAATTACGTCGAAAGAGTCGGGCAGCGTTTGGCGGGCGCGATTCCAGCAGAGTTTCAACACCCTGAGTTTCGCTATTCTTTTAAGGTAATCAACGCCAGGGACATTAATGCATTCGCTCTGCCCGGCGGGCCAATGTATGTCAATCGCGGCATGATTGAAGCTGCACGCACCGAAGGCGAAATGGCCGGCGTCATGGCGCACGAGTTGAGCCACGTGGCCCTGCGTCACGGCACCGCACAGGCGACTAAGGCACAGAAGTATGCAATCGGTGCCGGGATCGCCGGAATACTCGGCACCATTCTGGCCGGTCCGACGGTTGGCCAGATGGCGCAACTTCCTGTGGGTGTTTATTTTCTGAAGTTCAGCCGCGAATATGAGACCGAAGCCGATCTGCTGGGCGCGCGAATTATGGCGAACGCCGGATATGACCCGCGCGATCTGGCCAACGTGTTCCGCACACTCGAAGCCCAGGGCGGTGGCGGCGGTGGCTTTTTGAGTGATCACCCGAGCTCGGCGAATCGTTACGCGCGCATTAATCAGGAGGCGCAGTATCTGACAATCCAACGTAGTGATCGCGACGATCGTCAGTTCGCTGCAGTCAAGGAACGTTTGCGCGGCTATCCGCGGGCGCAAACCATGGCCGAGATTCAGCGCAGCGGACAGCGCTATCCTAACCGGGGAGGCGACTACCCAACTGGCGACCGCACCGGCTATCCGAATACGCCGGCGGGCCGGGTTGAATATCCTTCGTCGCGTTATCGCAGCTTCAACCAGGGCACCTTCACCGTGAGCGTGCCGGACAACTGGCGTCAGCTGTCTGAACAAGGATCAGTTTGGTTCGCGCCTCAGGGAGCATACGGATCTGCAAACGGTCAGTCCGTGTTCACTCACGGCGTAAGCTTTGGCATGGTGCAAACGCGCAGCCGTAACCTGCAGCAGGCGACCAACGAGTTCGTTAACGGCCTGCAACAAAGCAGTGGCAATCTGCGGGCCCGCGGCGGCTACCAAAGCACGAGTGTCAACAACCGAAATGGATTGCTAATTACTTTGGGCAATGTGAATGAAGCTACCGGGCGTCCAGAAGTAATCAACGTCGTCACTACTCAGCTGCGCAATGGTGAGTTGTTCTACATGATTGCGGTCAGTCCGGACAGCGATTACGGCAGCTACCAGAACGTGTTTCTGAACATTCTGCGTTCGGTGCGATTGAATGACTAGGCAGGTGTTAGCGGTTCATATTTCAATTGCTGAGGCCCGCACTCGCGGGCCTCAGTCGCTTGACACTCAGCATTTGGCTCCCTATAGTCTCTAGTTTCCGCTTGGCAGGTCAGCAGGCGTCAGTTTACGAATTTACGGAGTTTTCTTAATGCCTAATCATAAGTCAGCAGAAAAGCGCGTTAGACAGAACGAGCGTCGCCGCCTCATTAATCGCAGCAATCGAACCCGCTTACGCAGCTCGATTAGAGACCTGCGGGCCGAGCTCGACGGTGATGCGAAACAGGTTGTTGCTTTGTTGCCGAAAACAGTTTCTGAAATCGACAAGGCTGTACAGAAAGGCGTGCTTCATCGCAATGCCGCGGCCCGGCATAAATCACGTCTAACTGTGCGGGTGAATCAAGCCGGCGCGAAATAGGCCGAGGACTACTGGCTGGCGGCGGAGACTTCTTAAGAGCGGGGCGGATCGTTATTCGGTCCGCCTCGCTTTTTATTTATCCATCAATTCGCAGACGAGCATTTCCACCTGCATCCGCGGCGTGGCTTTCGAGGTCTTGATGGCCAGGTCAGCTTCGGCAATGCGCTCAAGCCCGCGCGCCAAACTCGCCCATTGCACTTTGCCCAGCATCAAGAGATAAGCACTTTGCTTGAAAGCCGGCATCCGAACCTCGCCAAAGATCTGCCCAGGTGATGCGCCCTGAGACAAAAGTTCTTTGGCCAAAGCCATCCGGCGAAAAGTTCCTCCGATCAAACCTATGAGCATGAGCGGCTCGACCTGATCGTCAAGCAAGTGCTTCAACGTAGTCATCGCTGCCCTGCGGTTGCCGCCGAGGATGTGATCGCTCAGCTCCCAGTTCATGTGTTCGCGCGAACGGCCAACCAGTTCCGTAACCAGTTCAATCGTGATCCGGCCTGAGGGCAAGGCGGCGGCTGCCAGTTTGTTCAGTTCGTTCGTCACCGTGTACAGGTCGCTTCTGACCACTTCAACAACTCGCAGCAAAGCCGACTGGTCGATGTCAGCATTTATGCTTTTCACATAGGATCGAATCCATGACTGAAGTTCGTTTGGTTTCAGCGGCTGGAACTCAAAGCCCGCCCGCGACATGAGTGTTTTAGCCAGTTTTTTGCGCTTGTCGAAGTCGTCAGCGATAAATATGACCACGGAGGTTTCGACCGGGCGCTCGAGATATTTGAGCAACATCTCTTCGTCGGCTTCACGCAGCTTGTTGAAATTCCTGATGCGCACCACCCGGCGCGGCGACATCATAGGAAGCTGTTCGGCAATTGCCAGCGCAGACCCGACGTCGTCGCTGGTTAGATTGAATGATGAGTCGTTAAACTCACGCAGCAGCGTCTCTCGCAGGGCTTCGTCAGAAATTGCGCGCGCGGCCCGGTCGCGAAGATATGTTTCGGGGCCGTGCAGTAAATAAACTGGTTCGACCTTTCCCTGCTTCAAGGCCTGACTAAGATCTTTTGGAGATCGAACTGGCATTTTCTAACGCTTGATTCGTAGGTTTTGATTCCCTCTCCCCCTGGGAGAGGGTTAGGGTGAGGGCTTGGCGAGGCTTGAACTCATAATGACCTCTTCCTTGTTAGTGTATTTCGACACTGACAAGACGGTCTTCTCTTCTTCTCGCCTGGTTCCCTCACCCCAGCCCTCTCCCAGAGGGAGTGGGAGCAAACCTCATTTATCGTCCTTAACTCCGAACCCGTTTACCAAAGTCGAGACAATCGACTCGGCAAAGCTGCGCGCCATGCGCTGCACGGCGGGATCTTCTTCGTTGAAAAAGTTTCGGGGGTCGTTGGCGAATTCAAACTCGCCGCGGAAGATGAAATTCTGATTGTCGTACAGCACCCGGTTCTCATGCTGGTCGCGCACGGTTACCGCCGCTGTGATCGTGACTTCAAAAACGCGCGCGCGGCCCTTGTCATCCAGCAGCACGCCGGAAAAACCGAAACTCTTAACCACCCCGTCAACGACCGCGTCGGCCCCTTCGCGATCGCTCTGCACGCGCAGGCCGTGTCCGCGACGGATCAATTCGTTCATCACAGCCTGGGTGAAGCGATGCTCGATCTTGAATCGCAGCGCGTTGTTCTGAAACGCGGGCACCGCAACTGTCTTGATGTGCGAAGGCAGTTGGCTTTTGGTCACCGGTTTGTAGCACTCGGTGAAGCCTGACACGAATAGTAGGATGACTGGTAATGACAGCGCGCGCAGAATTCGAAGCATGATCACAGCTCTTCTCTTTTTCGCGTAGCAAACTATAAACGGGTTAGCTAACGCCCGCGATTGTCGCGCACAGACAGGCATTGCCGCAAGTCATTGGACCTTGGAATCAATATCTACGCGCTGTTTGAGAGTTGGGCTTGATAAGCTGCCGAGAAAGCGTATTATGCCGCCACGCGTCAGACAGTTGTGCCAGGGCAACCCGGCGGAAGGAGGCAGGCAATGAGGCATATCTTGATCGTTTTTCTGGCTGGTGTCTTGTTGCTTTGCTATCCTCACTACGGTTCAGCTCAAGGCACGGCTGCTACCAAACCTCCTGCTCGCAAGTTCAAACATAACAGTAAAGTTGAAACCATTTATGATAAGGGTAAGGATCAAACGACGGTTTATCTTCGACCTATGACGATGCGATATGCAAAGAGTTCGATAGAGGCGAGAATCGTTAATGAAGGGCGAACTGACTTCCTGCCTGCTGAGGTTCTCTCTCTGACCGCGTATTTCAACTCGCCGGGCAAAGTGTTGGTCAAGCCGCAATTCGTCGTGATCGGATTTCGATCATTTGCCATGGATAAGACTCCGTATACCAATGATCGCACCCTAATTGTCCATCTGGACGGTTCGACTGAGAATTTGGGCTCTATGGAAATCATGGAACACCGCATTGACGAAAGAATGTCTGCTGGTCCCGTCCGGTACATAGTGGAATCGTTGGAGTTGCCTATACCTTATGAAAACTTCTTGCGAATTACCAAAGCAAAGAAGGCCACTATGATATTAGGAGGGACAGAACTTCAGTTACAGAACGAGCATTTAGAGGCATTCCGAGATTTGGTTAGCAGAGTCGGATGAATATCACCCTGAATTGATCGACAAGGAGACATCGTGACCACGCCCATACCGATCGGTCCCAGTCTGTCCCAAATCGGACAAATCTTCGTCAATGTGCATGACCTGGATCGAGCGATCGCTTTCTATCGCGACATGCTGGGCATGACTTTTCTTTTTCAGGCCCCGCCCAACATGGCGTTTTTCGACTGCGGTGGAATTCGCCTGCTGCTGGGCATCGCGGACCGGCCGGAGATCGATCACCCCGCGTCGATCATCTATTACAAGGTGGACGACATCGAAAAAGTCTACGAGACCTTCAAGGGGCGCGGCGTGGAATTCATCGTCAAGCCGCACCTGGTCGCGCCCATGCCTACCTACGATCTTTGGTTAGCAGATTTTCGCGATTCCGAGGGGAATATTTTGGCGCTCATGAGCGAAGTGCCACGTCAGGTCGCCTGAACCTCAAAGCCGGCGATCCGAGTTTTCCAGGCTCCTACGGCCCTCCAACCTTAGGATGCTCGCGAAACTGCCTCTCCACAACCAAACTCAACCCCATGATCAGATAGAAGATCATCACCACTTCCGAGTCACCCCAGTTGTAATGCACCACTCCGCTCAGCATGAAACCCAATAGTCCACCCAGCGCACCCAGCACGATTCCCTTCTCAATCCAATTTTCAGCCGGCACTCGACGCCGCAACCGCCAGAGCGTGCGCGCATAAACCCCGATGAGAATCAGCCATACGACAAGCGCCGGCACGCCGCGCTCGAGCGCAATCTGCAAATAATCCGAGTGCATGTGACCCATTGGCAACCGACCGTTTTCGAACAATCCAAATTCGCGCCAGTGACCCTTGATCGAATCCATGCCGACCCCAATCAGCAGGTGCCGCGGACTGCTCGTGAGCAAATGAAATCCTTCCCGCCAAATTTTCTGCCGCCAGGCAATCGAGTCGTCCTTTTGATCAAAGAAGCCGACCTGGCGCTTCTGATGCAGCACGATTAATCCTGCCAGAACCAGAGGCAACGCGCACAACCCAATAAGCACGAGCGCTCGGCGGCTGACATTCAGCGCGATAATCAAACTTGCTGAGACCAGCAGCGAGAGCCAGGACGCCCGCGTTACTGAGAGCAGCAGCGCGACGCCCATGCCGGCGATGGCCAGCGCCAGCAGCAATCCATTCCGGCTGCGCTTTCGGGGCAAAGCGACTAACAAGCCCACCGCCAGCGAGGCAATCAGCTGCAAGCTCTCGGCGTAGGTTGTCCAGTGATTGAAAAAACCCGTCGCGCGCCAGTCGCGTCCATGCGTCCAGCGTTGGATCCCGAGGCGCTCTTCCGCTGTCGCGCCCGGGAGCAACCGCCCGCGCGGAATCTGCAGCACCGCGACCCACTCAACGCGGTAGACCTTGATAGTCGCCGGATTTTTTTGCGGAGACTGCAACGCTTCTGCCAGATCCTCGGCGCTCTGCACCGGCCGGCCGTCGACTTCTTCCAACGTATCGCCACTCAGGATCGGAATCGTCTGAATTCTTGCGCGGGACTTAAGCTGCGTTGAATTGAGCGGGCTGTTGGCGGCGACGCCGTAAACTTTAACGCCTCGGCCCAGGGCGTATTGGCCAAAGGTGTAGAAGACATTGATCATGCAGGCCGCGACCAGCGCCAGCGCCAGCGCGCGCAGCACACGTGGTGCGCGAACATTTTCCGCAAACAGATAGATAATCGTGAACAAACAGGCAGCGCGCAGTTTTCCGATTGAAACTACCGGCTCGTACGAGAAGAGCGAGGACAGGCCAGTGAGAAGAAAGAACGCGAAGATTGGATAATCGAGCGGAGTGCGTTCCAGTTTCGGACGCGGCCAGACCGCAAAGCGCAAAACCCAAATAACCAGACCAAGAAACCAGGCGGCTTGCGTGGCGGCAATAGAATTCGGGGCCGCCACCACGCACAGAAACAGAGCGCCGAGCATGGCGCGTTCAAGCCAGAGGCCCAGAGGGCCCGGTTCAATTTCACGCGATCTGGATTTGATTGTAGCGCTCATCGCTCGTGGTGAAAGGCCTTTCGCAATGAGGCATAAATGCTTAGAATCATCGGGCTCGGATTATATTCGACCTCTGGCGGAAACTCATGCACAGATCAATTCCCCTTCTTGCCCTTCTTCTAATCGTCAATACATTTGCGCAGGCTCAGGTCAAGAGCGTGCCGGAATACGTTGAGCAAGTCCAGGCCCTGGCTAACCGCGTGGACTTTCAGACCGCGAATACCTACATCGATCGCAATCATGAAAGCATCATGCGCGAGTGGATCGCGATCACCGAAATCAACGCGCCTTCAGGACAGGAACAGACACGCGCAAAGTATATCGAGAATCTTTTGCGGAAGTATCGCCTGGAAAACATTCATTACGACACGACCGGCAACCTGATCGCGGTGCGCAAGGGCACCGGAGGCGGCCCGGTGATCGTCTTTGATGCGCACCTGGACACCGTCTTCCAACCCGGATTGCAAATCAAAGCAACTGTCCGTGATGGCAGAGTTTATGCCCCGGGAATCGGGGACGACACGCGCAATATAGAGGCGCTGCTGGCCACGATTCGGGCGCTGAACGACGCTAAGATTAAGACGAAAGGCGATCTGGTTTTCGTGTTCACGGTTCAGGAAGAGACGACGATGAACGGCGCCGAGGCATTCGTGGCCGAGAATAAAGGAAAAATTAATCAGTACATCGCGCTCGATGGCGGGTATGAAGGCTTCACTTATGCAGGCATCGGAATCAACTGGTATCGCCATCATTTCATCGGGCCCGGCGGGCACACGCGTTCGCGAACGCCACCGTATTCAGCGTCGCTGCCCCTGGCGCGGGCGATCGAACGCATCTATCAGTTAAACGTGCCTACACAGCCGTCATCAAACTTGAACATAGGAATGCTCGGCGGCTCGGAAGTAGTAAACGCGAAAGCGTCGGATGCGTGGTTCACCGTCGATCTGCGCTCGACCAGCAACGAAGTGATCGCCGATTTGGAAAAGCAGATTCAGTTGATTCTGAATGAAGAAGCAGTGCGCGCCGGCATGACAGTAAAGACTGATGTCGTCTCTGCCTCGCCGGCCGCGGTAATTCCCAACCATCGCGAATCTTATCTGGTGCGCCTGGCAGAAGCGGTGCATCGCGTGGTTGGTTTCGATCCGCCGATCACCAACGCCGGCTCAAATAACTCAAGTGCAGCCTTGCGCGAAGGCATCTCTTCGATCTCAACCGGCGCCGGCCCGTGCGACGGCGCGCACAGTCTCGCCGAGAATTGCGAGATCGAGCCATTCTACAAAGGGATTAAGAAGATTCTGTTGTTGGAAGTGGCGCTGGCAGGAGTGGAGTGACTTTAGTCGAAACTTGAGATGGTGGGGAGAAGTCCTTCTTCTATCACCGATCACTGTTTATTGAGTATTGCGAAGGAGGTTACGCCAGTGCCATCGGGACTAACATAATTGAATAGGATTCTTGAAGAATCCTTTTTCTCAATTATTACGTAACCGTTATCCAGGCAGCGATCACCATACGTTATCTTCTCTTTGAACTTTACCGTCTTAACGCCTTTTTCCAATAGAGTCCATTTCCCCCCGCAGGACACGCTCGGATAATCCACCGTGTATTTACCATTCTGAGCAGTAAGTTTGATGGTCCAACGACCGGTTTCTCCCCCCGGGACTATTTGCGTAGCTTCGCCTTCCCAAACACCTGACAGCCAACTGATGTCCGCATCAACAAAGGATTTTTTTTGTGCTATTTGCTCGACACTTAAATACGACTTACTCCTTGATTTTCCCAATGCGCCTATTTGGATTATGTTGTCCGATCCCGGCGCGTGAGTAAGCTTTATGTCGTTAAGCCGGAAGCCATTCTTAACTAAGATGTAAGCTACCAACTTTACATCTCCAATCGATACGTTCTTACCAAACCATAATACGTTGGTCGTCGCAGTATCAGCGAGTGGTCTCCTATCTTCGATCGAAAACCCGAACTGCTTTATTCCTGCAAGCGATTCCGGCTTGATGTCTCTGGAGACGTATTGAACGGTCGTAGCGCCGCGAGCAGTTTTTGCCGGATCCGAAGTAACCAATGGCGTCAGATCCAGAAGGGGGGCGATCGTCTCAATTAGCCTTTGCTTGTCAGCGAGCTGTTTTTCCAGTTTCTCGGATTCCTCCTTCTTGATCTTAATCTCATTGTCGAGGAGAGCTGATTCGTACCTGAGTCGAAGTGATTCCCGCCGCCGCATACTGACTTCATAGAAAGAGAAGACCATCCAAGCGGCGCACGCCAAACAGGCAAGAATCATCAATGCTGAAGCGCGCTTGTATGCCGGTCCGTAAACGCGCTCATAAGCATTTTTGCGCCTCGTAGGCTTGGATAATTTTTCGAAATCGGTGTCCATGCTTTTCAACTCCTCGGCTTTGCGACTTCGTCCATATTTTTGATAACGGCGTCAGTAACCCATGTCGGCGGCGGCTCGTTTCTTACCAAGGAGACTTCCAAACGATCTTTCCATTTGGTGTAGGGACTAACGGCCTGGCGGCTGGTGAGAATCATTCGATATAGGAACGCCGGAATTGGTGCCGTAACCAGGAGAGGACCAAGCTTGAAAATAACGTCAGAAACCTGTTTTGTATCGCCTTTGAAAAAGACAAACACGATTATGGTTGACGCAAGACCTGTTAAAAAGAAAGCCCACGAAACCGTCTTGAGTCTACGAATATTGTCCCGATGGTAATTGATCTGGTCTTCGCAGAAAGGCATGAAGTCGTGGGTAACGTCGTACTTCCAATTTTTGTTTGAAGGCCCGGCCATTTTTACCTGATGTCAGAATTGGCAAAAAGAACTTGTTTTTCAGCTTTTGCTGATGGTTTGCAGGGCAAGTCTAGTCCCACCTTGCATTTCAGGCAAGATCTTGTTCTAAAAGTCGCATCTCCCGAAAACGGCGTATGTTGCCGGGTCTTGATATTGAGGTTTCAACCCCCCGCGCCGGACAAAATAACCTAGTTGTTTGCTCACTGACAGCAATGCAGTATCCGTAATAAGCCGGCGCCGCAAAATATTGTACGACCACGGCGTATTGGGGGTAGCCCCCCCAGTTATCGTCTTGCAGGACTCCGGCCAGGCAAATTTCGGGATCGCACTCTGCCCTGAGAATCGCTTCGTTGCTATCTATCTAGTCGGGCAAGTCCAATTTGATGTTTGGTTGCTCGTCCTCCGGCTTTAGCACATCGGATTTGAAAGTCAGTACCGGCATGAGGATTAGAAGGTAAAATAGGTGCGCCCCCTAACGGTCGGGCTACTGTCCGCACAACGCGCAGGAAGAACTACCACGCCCACGCATATGCTTCCGTTCGCGGATCAGTACCGGCGTTGAGCACACCAGTCTTCAGATCAACCACTATTGCTGCTAAGGATCCGTCCGACCACGCGCCGGTGACTCGCAGCTTGTGCCCTCTGGCGAGCAATTGCTTGCGCACTGCTTCGGGAATGCGGGACTCAACCGAGAGATCCCCTGGATACATCGTGTGCGGAAAGGGCGAGGCGGGAAACGCGCGAGTCAGCCATTTCGGCGCTTCGATCGCCTGCTGCACATTCATTCCGAACTCGATCATATTCAGCAGTGCCTGCATCGTCAGCAGCACCTGCTGGTCGGCGCCGGGCGTGCCTAGAACCATGTGGGGTTGGCCGCCTTTCATCACCAGCGTTCCCTGCAAAGTGCTGCGCGGCCGTTTGCCTGGCGCGAGAGCGTTCGCTTCGCCCGGCTCGAGCGTGTAGTAGTCACCACGACAGTTAAAAATAAAGCCGAGGTTGCCCATGACCACGCCGGTGCCAAACGCGCTGTGCAGACTCGGCGTAAACGTGATCATGTTGCGCAAGCCGTCAACCACCGCAATGTAGCTCGTGTCGCCGTCATGATCGCCATTGCCCGCGGTCGTCACTTTCACCGGACGATCGAGCGGTGACGCGTCGGTGGTGAATTTCTCCGCGGTACCCGGACGAAACGCCAGCGACGCCGTACTTTGATCGATCAACTGGCGGCGTTCGGCAGCGTATTCTTTCGAGAGCAAACCCGCGTATGGGATCTTGATAAAGTCCATATCGCCGAGATATTTTTCACGGTCGGCAAAAGCGAGCTTGATTGCTTCGACGCTGGTGTGGATATAACCGGCGCTGTTCAGGCCCATCGCTTTGAGATCGTAGCCTTCCAGTATCTTCAGCGCGAACAACTCCGCCGGACCCTGGCTCGCCGATGGATTCTTATAGATCTGATAGCCACGATAATCGATCGAGACCGGCTCTTCGACCTTCGCCCTATAGTTGGCAAAGTCTTCATAGCGAAACAGGCCGCCGTTCGCTTCCGAGAAACTGGCCATCTCGCGCGCGATGTCTCCCTTGTAAAAACGATCGCGCGCGGCTTTCAACGCCTGATGGCGTCCCTTGGCTTTGTTCTTTTTCTCCGCCTCGACCAGTCTTTTCAGGGTCCGCGCCAGATCGGGATTGCGAAAAATCTCGCCTGCTTGCGCCGCCCGGTTGTTGGGAAGATAGACTTTGGCGCTGGTGGGATACTTGCGCAGCTTCTGCGACGTTGCGAGCGCGCGCGCCAGCGAGCCACCCACTGGAAACCCATTGTCGGCCAGGTCGATCGCTTCCGCTAAGACCTGCGCGAAACTCATCGTGCCCCAGCGATCGAGCAGGATGTACCAGGCATCGACGACGCCGGGCACAGTGCCTGACAGCAGCGAGTCATTGACCGGCAACTTGCCGCCGTTGTGCTCTTTGTACCATTCGATGGTCGCGAGACGCGGCGCCGTACCTTCGGCGTTGATCGAATAGACTTTCTTCGTCTTCGAGTCATAGACGAGCAGCACGGCATCGGCTCCGACGCCATTCATCGCCGCGTCGACGATTCCGAGCACAGCCTGTCCGGCAACTATCGCATCGAAAGCGTTGCCACCCTTTTCCAAAATTCGTTCCGCCGCGCGCGTGGCCTCGGCTTTCATTGCGGCAACCGCGAAATGCCGCCCGCGCACTACCGGACGCATCATCCGGGACGCGCCGTTGACCTCTGACTCACCTTCTTGTCCCATAGTCACTCCCGCTAGCGAAAACATTAAGACTCCCACGAGCGCGATTCGAATTAGTGTTCGCATGAGAAACTCCTTAGTCTGCAAATGGTCCCGCAACCAGCGGTGTTTAGAGTACCGACTTTAGTTGGGTTCCTCTCAAAGAGAAAGCCGAAGAAGTCGGTACTCTGAACACCGCTAGTCAAACTCGCGTTTCGGCGTTTCCTGTTCCGCGCCCACCCGGCCGGCTTCGATCTTTGCTCTTGAGTAGTTCTCACCCTTGATCGGCGCGTCCGCGATGCGGCGTAGAATGGTTAGCTGGCCCACGTGGGTGAGCGCGTCGGCAACAGGTCCCTGAAAGAGTCGCTCGCAGGTTGCGGCCAGTTCCGCTTCGGATGCGAGAAAGTCGTCGAACCTCTGCAAGGTTGCGTGAAAACGCTCGACTTCCTGATTCCATTCAAGCGGCTCGGCATTGTTCCAGGCTTCGGCGCCTTTCGCGATCGACAAAGCCCAATCGAACAAATCGCCGATATGCGCCAGAATCTGCGCGGGTGTGCGCGTCGTCTCTGACGCTTTGAATGACGCAAACGAATCGGGCGCACCGCGCACTGCCTTCGCGCCCCGATAGGCGAGGGTCGCTAATGTGTGACGTAACAACTCTCGTTTTGGATCTGAGTTCATGATTGACTTTACTCCGAGTACTGGGTGGCACGATTTCAGTTCTTCTCTGCGCAGCCTTCGCGGCCCTTGCGTCTCCGCGGTGAGTTTTTTGGTTTACCGGATTCACCGTTGAGCCGTGAGAACGCCGAGTTAACGCAAGGGATTACTTCAAGGCACCTCACTACACCCAACACCCTATCCCTGTCTTAATACGCATCATCGCCGCGCAACATCACCGGCAACGTCTGCAGAATAATCTTCACGTCAAGCAGCAGCGACCAGTTTTCGATGTAATACAGATCCATTCGCACCATCTCGTCAAACGGCAGGCGATTGCGTCCCGACACCTGCCACAATCCGGTGATGCCCGGTTTCATGTCGAGCCGCTTGCGATGCCACAGCTCGTAACTCTCCACTTCATAAGGGATCGGCGGACGCGGACCGACGACACTCATGTCACCGCGCAGGACGTTGAAGAGCTGTGGCAACTCATCGAGGCTTGTCCGTCGCAAGATGCGACCCAGACGCGTAACGCGCTCATCACCGCGCAGCTTGTAGGCCGGCCGCTCCGCGTCGCCCAGGTTCGAATCGGGTTGCCCCTTGATGTATCTGCGTTGGTATTCGCGATGGCTGGCGTCGTCAGTTCCGGCTCGCATGGTGCGAAATTTGTAGAACAGAAAGACGCGGCCGTCCATTCCCACGCGCTCCTGCTTGTAGAAAACGGGACCCCGCGAATCTATCTTGATCAGCAAAGCGATGAGCAGCCAGAGCGGCGCCAGAATAGTCAACGCCAACGATGCCACGAGCAAGTCAGAGACACGCTTCGCCAACCGCGCAGTGTTTGAGAGTGGCGAGCGAAACAGCGTGACCATTGGCAGCGATCCGACTTGATCGATCTCGGTTTTGCTCGGCAGGCAATTCAGCAGCGTGGGCGCGATTCGAAACTCAACTCCGCGGCGGCGACCGGTTTGAATCATGACGTCGAACAGCGCTTCGCCCGGCACGTTCGGATCAGAAATGATCACTTCGTTCGCCCCTGATTCGCGAATTGCCGTGGGCAGGCTCTTCAGATCGGCGATCACGGGAACACCTTCAAAGCTCGCCGGCGCCGACGCGTCGACAGGCTCATTATCAACGATGCCTATGACGCGATAGCCAAGTTCAGGCCGAGCACGCATTTCCTGAATGCACAACGCAGCTTCCGGCCCGCGACCGACAATCAGAGTTGGAATCAGATTGACGCCGCGGCGCCGAACCAGGATCTGCCCCGCGCGCAAAAGCATGCGCACCGCGCACATGCTGAGGAGCGCCAGCAGGAAATCCAAAAGGAAGAGACCGCGCGAATACGAGAACGTCCGGTAAGCAATGCCGCCGCGATACATAAAGGTCGCGGCCACAATCAGCAGCGAGCCGATCGCAGTGGCCCGGAAAACCCGCGCCACATCCTCAACAAATGAAAACTCGCCCCGCACGCGATAGAGGTCGTAATAGCGGAGCAGGAGCAGCCTAATCAGAACCACGAACGGCAAAAGCACGGCGTAGGGCGCAAACTCCAGACTCCAGGTGAACTGACCATTCCGGGTTTGATGAATTATCGCTTCATGATGGCGGAGGTAGAACGCCGCCGTAAATGAAAGCAACGCGAGCGCTATGTCGGTAATTGCCAGGCTGGTCTTGACTGCCGGAACCATCCAACGTGGGGCCCGAGCGGGCACACGCACAGCGCGGGCGTCGGGCAAAAGTTCTTTGACGAGTTCAGCTTTCATCAGAACTTGCGGCTTGGCCGCCTGATGTGCGGAAGGGCTCTGCCCTTCGGTGCAGCTTTGATAAGTATTGAGAGGCTACGCCTCGGATTACCGTGGAGGCCGGAGCCTCGCCGGTTGGATATTAGATCATTCTGACGGAAGGCTACAGGCCTTCCGCACATCAGGGCGGCCAAGCCGCATCCGAATCACTCCAAAATCAACTTAAGCACTTCGGCCCGTACGGCTCTCGCATTGCGAGGGTTCGGCTTCGGTTTCTTTGGCACAACTAATGATTCGAAGTCTTTGCGCGATTCAATTCGGATTAGCCGCCCTTCACGCATTAGCTCGGCATCAATAGCGGCCCACTTGCCGGCATAGACGCTTGCGGCCGGGACGCCCAACGCAGCGGCCTCGCGATTCATTGTGCCGCCGGCGCTGATTACCAGATCCGCAGCCGCAATCAGGTTCGAACCGTCGAGGGCTTCGCCCGGAAATATCACGTCGGCCAATTTACGCGCGGCAAATTCTTCTTTCTGAACTTCGGAACGCGGCAGCAAAACGATCTTTACCTTTTCCTGCAAGCTCAAATACACCAGCAGCTCATCGAACATTTCATTTTCAAAGCGATGATAGAGGGCCTCGCGCGCCGGCGGGCGGGCTACCACCAAAACGTCCTGACTCGTGATGCCGAGTCGCTCCAGCGTGAGCACGAACGCGGGATCAGGCGTGAAGTCGGCGAGATAGACATCTTCTTTGGTGCCGTCATAGCGCTTCACTTTGCGCATTGAGGCGCCAAAGCGTTTCAACTCGGCGGCTGGAAACGCGCGCGGCACAATCACGCGAGAGGCCAGCCGAAATGCCAGATGATTCGCCGGCTGGTGCTCGTAATCCATCAAGGTCACCGACTTGATTCCCAGCGCAGCGGCCGCGGCAATCTGCGCGTACGAGTTGTGACTAACGGCGAGATCGATGCCGCGATCGCGGGCCCACTTACGCAAGGCAGCAGCGCGCCCGACCAGGTTACCCGCCTTGCCCGTGATGGTGCCGCCGCCGTGCCCGCCGATAACGTGAGGTGTCATTCCCGCTTTCATGGCCAGCTCGACCGTCTGCGCAAAGTCACGGGCTGTGATCTCGACCTGGTGCCCGCGCGCAACAAACTCCGGAATTAACGCGCGAAAGAACGGCACGTGCGGAGAGTTAGCGAGATCGATCCAAATGCGAAGCGATTTACTCATTCACTCATTTGCTCATTGATTCAATGAATCAATGAGACGATTCCAATAGTCGTGACAACGCATACGCCATCCAGGCCTCAGACCAGCGCATGTACGGAATCCGCACCGTATAAAACCTCCGGCGCTGATAATAAAAAAACCCGCGCCGGTCCCACAGATTCTCAATCGCCCACGTCGCAATCTTGTCTGCCAGGATCATCGTGCCGGGAATTCGCCCGCGCAATTCCACCAGGGCAATCATGGCAGAGGCGGCCGAGTGCACGTCCGCCGGGTAGAGGCGGTCCGGATAATATTTGGGCCAACCATTGTCGAGGAAGAATCTTTCGCTCCAAAACTCATAACCACGACGCAAGGTGTTATCCAGTTCGTCATGGAACCCGGTCGCTACCGCTCCCGGTACTGACCTCACGGCATCGATTATTCGCGAGAGACTCGTTAGGATGAAAGCTGTATGGAAAGTATCTGTCCATGATTGATAATCGTCAGCCCCATAAGCCCATGAACCGTCGGCGCGCTGACGTCGCACCACGTATAGCGCAGCGCGCATTGCCCAATCACAAAGACTCGGCTCGGCCGACATTTGGCCGATGGTGGCCAATGACTCACCAGCCAGCAAACTCGCATTCAGCACTCGCGTCTGATCCAGCGGCGAGTAGCTAAAGCAAACTTCATCACTAGACTCATTAACCCGCTTAAGATCGTTGAGAATGAAGTCGCAAATTGTCCTGGCAAACGGAAGATATTCGGCTTGTCCAAACACCTGCGCGGCCTCACATAATGCGCGCGCCGCGAAAGCCGTCGGGACGATAGTCGGCGTGCCGCGCGGCGCGAAGAAGGCGCGTGACTGCCAGTCAAAATTGTACCCCCAGGCCGCCCCGCTGAAACCCTTCAGACGCATCCACATCAGATCGTCCAGTAGCTCTCGAGCCTCGACCTCGGCTTCTTTGGTTTGGGAATGGCGATAGTGAGCGAGGGACGCCAGGGCGAACAACGCGATGCCTTTTGAATTCCTCTCGCGGGGAACACCAACCAGAGGGCGAAGATTAATCGGCGAGCGTTTATGAAACTGTGTCCACGCTAGGCGAGCTGCGCGCGAATGTCTGAACGGAGTCGCCTGGAAGAGACGGCTGTTCAAGCCATCGTACGGATCGTAACCCGCAAAGCCCTGTTCACGGCACCATTTCCATAGGTGCTGGTAAGTGGTTCTGAGATCGATTGCCATTTGAAGGTCATCAGACAAGACAAGAAAACTCCCTCTCCCTTTGGGAGAGGGCTGGGGTGAGGGACTTACGTTGAGCTGCTAACACCCTCACCCTAACCCTCTCCCAAAGGGAGAGGGAGCAGATCCAGCGGCGACAAGTCGCCGCACTCCAAATAAAGACTAAGCCGCGCTCACCGACGTCTCAATTCTTCGCGGGGTCTCGACAAAGCTCTCGCGCCACAATTCAAATGACAGCAGGGTCCACAGAAGTTTGCGATGATTGGCGACGCCGCGCTCGTGCTCTTCAAGCAACTGCGCAACGTATTCCGGGTTGAACAACCCACCGCGGCGCAAACGCTCAGCCGACAAAAGATCGCGTGCCAGCGGACGCAACTCAGCCTTCAGCCATTGGGCAAACGGAACGCCGAAACCTTTCTTTCCCCTGCGCCATACAAACGGGGGCACCAGGCCTTTGGCAGCGCGCTTGAGAATAAACTTTGAAGTGTATCCGTGAAGTTTGTAACGCGACGGCAGTGAAGCAGCGAATTCAGCCACGCGCGGGTCAAGATATGGAGCGCGTACTTCCAGACTCACCGCCATGCTGGCGCGATCGACCTTAGTCAGAATGTCTTCCGCCAGGTAGAGCTGAGTGTCCAGGCTCTGCATGCACTCAGTTAGATCAGTCGAATCGCACTCAGCGAAAATGCGGCGCGCATCACGATAAACATCCGGGTCGCTCGATCGCTTTACTTCATCAGAAAGAAGAGTTTCCTGGTCGTCCGGCGTGAACGATCCAAACCAAACATGATGACGCGCGACTTCGTCATAATGCGACGCGGTAATAAATCGCCGAGCCCGATAATCGAAGGAAAGGTTTTTTGTCTTGACCGGCAACATGTTGACCACCGGTTCGATCAAACCGCGGCGCAGGACACGCGGCACGGTCAAGTATGCGCGTGCCATGCGATGGCCAAAATACATTGGATAGCCGGCAAAGATTTCATCGCCGCCATCGCCGCCCAGGGCTACGGTCACGTGCTTGCGGGTAAAGCGCGACAGCAGATACGTGGGCACGACCGATGGGTCGCTGATTGGTTCATCCATCCAGGCGCCGATTTCGCTCACCAGATTCGCAGCCAGGCTGGCGCTGAAACGCTCTTCATGATGATCGGTGCCGAGAAACTTGGCCACCGCGCGCGCGTAAGGCGATTCGTCAAAAGAGCTCTCCGCAAATGAAATCGAAAATGTCTTTACCGTTTCCGACGCGGCCTGAACGGCCAGCGCGGCCACCAGCGACGAATCGATACCGCCGGACAACAGCACGCCCAGAGGCACGTCGGACACCAGTCGCATCCGCACCGAATCCGCTAACAGTCCGCGCAATTGCTCGGCTGCTTCGGTGACGCTGGGAACCGGCTGGCGGGTCTGATAGCTCAATTGCCAGTAGCGATCGACCTTGACCTGACCGTTTTCCAGAGTCAGCGTATGGGCCGCCTGCAGCTTGCTGATTCCTTCGTAAATCGAAAGCGGCGCCGGCACATAATCGAACGACAGGTACTGGCGCAGCGCCTGAAGATTCAGATTTGGCCGCACCGCCGGATGAGCCAGAAGCACTTTCGGCTCAGAGGCAAACAGCAGTTTGCGATCAAAGACGCCCCAGTAGAGGGGCTTTTCACCGAACCGATCGCGCGCAATAAAGAGTCGGCGAAGCTTGTCGTCCCATAGTGCGAACGCAAACATCCCGTTGAGGTGCTGCACCATGTCGCGACCGTACTCTTCGTAGAGGTGCGGCAGAATTTCAGTGTCGGAAGCGCTGCGAAATGTGTGGCCGCGTGTTTCGAGGTCGGCGCGCAACTCGCGATAGTTGTAGATCTCACCGTTGAGGACTACTGCGATGCTGTGATCTTCGTTGAACGTAGGCTGTTCGCCGGTCAGCAGATCGATAATCGCCAGCCGTCGCATGCCCAGTGCAATTCCGTCGTCGAGGAGGTAGCCTTCTGAATCCGGCCCCCGATGGACCATGCGATCGCACATCGAGCGCAGGAGTTCTTCACCACCTTCAGGCGGTGGAGTACGCGGATCGAGATTGGCCCAACCGGTAATGCCACACATGTTCGTCAATGGTAAATCGTGAATCGTAAATCGATCGTCTATTCGCGATTTACGATTGACGATTTACAAGCCTTCAAAATCCTATTCTCTCTCGCACCGCATAGATCGCTTTGGCCTGAGACTCGTGATACGTCCGCACCAGCATCTCAGCCAGCAGGCCCATCAGGAAAAACTGAATCCCGAGTACCAGCATGACCATCGTAAGCACCGGCAGTGGCGTTTGAATAAAGTCAGCATGATGCGGCCAGTTGGCAAACTTCATCAGAAAAGCAAAAACGGCGCAGAGGAATGAAACCAAAAATGTCAGCAGGCCGGCCCAGCCAAACACATAGAGTGGTTTGGTCTGGTATGACGCCATGAACTTGATCGTCATTAGATCGAAAACCACCTTGATCGTGCGGGACAATCCGTATTTCGATTTGCCCATCGTGCGCGGATGATGTTCGACCGGAATCTCAGTGACTCGAGCGCCCGACCATGACGCGTAGATCGGAATAAAACGGTGCATTTCTCCGTAAAGATGCACATCGGCAAGTGATTCTCGGCGATAGGCTTTCAGTGAACAGCCGTAATCATGCAAGGGTACACCCCCGATTTTGGAGATGAGCCAGTTGGCGATCATCGAAGGAATCTTGCGGGTGAACAGAGGATCCCGGCGACGCTTGCGCCAGCCGGAAACTACGTCATAACCCTCGTCCAGCTTGTCCAACAGCCGGCCGATGTCTGCCGGATCGTTTTGCAGGTCCGCGTCCATTGGAATCAGCACGCGTCCTCGGGCCGCGTGGATGCCTGCCGCCATTGCCGGCGTCTGGCCATAGTTGCGGCGCAGAGCGATTACACGCACTCGGGCATCCCTGGCCGCGATCTCGCGCAGGACCGCCAGACTGCCATCCGTCGAACCATCATCAACGTAAAGGATCTCTGCGCTGCGTCCCAGCTGCGCCAACGCGGTTTGAAGTTTCTCGTGCAAGAGAGGGAGATTCGGCTCTTCGTTAAAGACCGGAAGAAAGATCGAGATATCAGGCTCAGCATCGTCAGGCAGTAACCCGGCCGGCCGCTCACCTAACGTGTCGTTCTGTTCGTCGTAGACTCTCATTTAGTCAATTCGCTTTGCCACGCAGACTATCGACACGCCGAAAGGAAAACTCATCCTCTGCAGCCACCAACTTTCGGCGCCAAGAATCCGCCCGAGCAAACCATTCAAAGCGCCGATCGTAATATTGTTCTCAGATGCCGGACGCCAACCAGTCACGCGCATCAGCAAACGTCCAATCAGGATCGGCGCAAAGAAAGTCAGATTCGCATAACTGGCACGCTCGACTGCCAAACCGGCTGCGCGCAACTTCTGTTTCAGTTGCGGCAGCGTGTAACGTCGTCGATGATGGCTGATGTCATCCTGCACGCCCCAAAGGAACATGAACGCGGGCACAAACAGAACGGCGCGACCGCCCGGCCGTAACACGCGGCGCATCTCTCGCAGACCCGCAATATCATCATCGAGATGCTCGACTACATCAAGCCCGGTCACTAAATCGAATGATTTGTCTTCATACGGCAGGCTTTCTGCCGCGCCTAGTTTCACTTGCGGCAGGCCGCGGGCGCGGCAAAAATCAAGCGCTTCTTCTGATACATCAACGCCTTCGGCAACCCCAAACTGCGACAGCATTTGCAGGTTCGCACCCGTCCCGCAACCGACATCGAGGATGCGCGGTTGCAACTCGCCGATGTCACGGCACGCTTTGGCGATAAATCCCTCGATAATGCGACGCCGGCCCACAAACCACCAATGCGCGCCCTCGACCTCGTACATGATCGAGTAGGTGTGCTGCTGCATCTCGCGGGGAAGAGATGTGGTGACGGTGTCTGCGGTGGTGGCCATAACAATGTGCGGCTCTGCCGCCTGATGTGCGGCAAGGCTTGCCTTACCGGCATGCTTTAACTCTTCATCTCCTCGAGCCTATCCTCGACGGAGGCATAGCCTCCAGGGTCTTGAATGGGACGCCACGGAAAGGCAGAGCCTTTCCGCACATCAGGTGGCTAAGCCGCGTCAGCAAATATTGTAGAACAATTTGTCGAAGCTCATCATTTTCAGCCAGACTGGTTTTCCCTAAACCACTCGACAAACTTTCCAATTCCCTCTTCAATCTGCGTCTGTGGATCATAACCGAGCAGCCGGCGCGCTTTGGTCACATCGGCGAAGGTTTGGGGTACGTCGCCGGGCTGCGGCGGTTGCCAATCGATCTCCGCATGATGATCCAATGCCTTCTCCAGCAGCGAAATCAGTTCACGCAGCTCGACTGTGCGCGACTCTCCGAGATTAATGATTTCATAATTGCTTTTGTCGTAATCAATCGCCGCGCGCACACCGGCAATAATGTCATCAATGTAGGTGTAATCGCGGCGCGTGGTACCGTCACCAAACACTGGTATCGGTTGCCTCGCGCTAATCAGCCGGGCGAACTTGTGAATCGCCAGATCCGGACGCTGGCGCGCGCCATAGACTGTAAAGAATCGCAGGCACACAATGCGCATGTCGTAGAGATGCGCATATGTGTGGCAGAGCAATTCACCAGCGGCTTTGGTCGCCGCGTACGGTGAAATCGGATTGAAGATCGGATCTGACTCACTGAAGGGAACTTTCGAATTAATGCCGTAGACCGACGAAGACGATCCAAAGACAAACTGCTTGACACCCTGGGCACGCGCCAACTCGAGCAGGTTGAGGGTGCCGCTAATGTTTGTTTCGGCGTAGAGGGTTGGCTGACTCAAAGACGGCCGCACGCCGGCGCGGGCCGCGAGATGAACGATGCAATCAAAGTTTGTTTCGGCAAACGCAGGCTCGATCGCACTACGTTCACGAATGTCCGCTTCGACCAGCCGGTATCCCTCGTTTTCAATGTGGGCGCGAATGTTCGAGCGTTTAATCGAAGGATCGTAGAAGTCGTTGAAATCATCTACAACCGTAACGCGCCAGCCGCCTTCAGCCAACAATAGATCAACAAGATGAGAGCCGATAAAGCCCGCGCCGCCGGTGATTAGGATGTTCTTCATCAAATCCAGGTCTTTGGTCTTAGGTTTTTGGTCTTTGGTCTTTGACTTGGCATGAACCAGACAACCTGGACCCTGCTTTCTCAAAGTCCAAAGATCAAAGCCCTAAGATCACTTTTTAGCATAAATCCACAAGTGCCAGCCCCAACGCGAGGCCAGCGCCGATTCAATCGAGCGTGGCAACAAGTTTCCAATCAACGGTATGAACCGTTTGTTAAGAAAGTACGCGTGCAATTCTACGGTGCGAAAATCTCGGAATAGATCACGCGCTTCGCGGCGCGAGTAAACGCGCGCCAGAGGATTGCCGGCGCCGTCAGTGCTTTGACTCAGAAATTCGTCTGAAGCCATATATCCATTCTTGCTTCCTCCCAATAAGCGAGCATGATCTCTTAACGACTCAACCGGCTCGCCGGTCAGGAGATTGATGATCTTGATTCCACTTTCACTTTTCAGCAAGCGCGCGCCCGTGCGCCGGAGCACGCGAATTCCGACCCGATAGTTGTAGCTGCCGCGATGATACAGCATGACGATGGCCCGGCCGCCGGGTTTGAGCACGCGATGAATCTCGCGAACCGCGGTTGCCGTATCGGGCGTGTGATGCAGCACGCCATGGGAATAAACCAGATCAAATGAATCGTCAGCAAAATCAAGATTCTCAGCATCCGCCACGCGAAACTCGCCCCGCAAACCTGATAACTCAAATTTCTTTCGCGCCAATTCAATAGCCGCTTCGGTGAGATCGACTCCGGTGTAGTCCGCGCCCGCGCCGGCAAATTGCGCTCCGTCCGTTCCCAATCCGCAACCAATCTCTAACACGCGTAGTCCGCGAGCGCCGTCAAAGCCAGCCGCAGTGGGAATGTGCCATTCCTTCGCGTAGCGATGGGCTTCGACACGTTCAAAAAACTCAGGCGTGCCCATTTCGGCGTCGCTAAACTTTGTGCCGCAGGGATGGGCCTGCCAAAAGGCGCGCACGCGCTCTTTCAGATCGGCGTTTATGTCGTTGGTTCTCTGACTCGACTGTGACATGAACTGTAAACTGTCGAGTATCCAGTATAAACTGAAAGCTATCGCTAATGCAGGATCGTGGTAAATTGACCGCAGAGTGCGGGCAGGATGCTCGCGAACCGCAGGCAAAGATGGCTGCGCTCCAGAAATGATTACCTATCAAATAGCAGGATACTTGACCGAGTTCACCGGCGGCCGCGCTGAAATACGCATCGAGGGTTCGCCCGGCAACGTTTCGGAAGCGCTCAGTCAATTATGGAAAGCCCATGTCGGGTTGCGCGATCGCGTCCTGACTGAACAGGGCGAGGTGCGGCCGCACGTTAATGTTTTTGTTAACAGTGAAGTCGTACGCCGCGACCAAGTGTTGCAAACCAAAATTGTAGGCGATGCGGAAATCTGCATCATGCCGGCAGTCAGCGGTGGAGTTTAGAGTGCCAACTCTAGTTGGGTTTGGCTTTACCCACAAAGTGGGCCAAGCGGTTACAGAACCGCTCGCGGTAGCGAGCGGGATAAGAACTCAATCAACCCTTAACGGATGCGGTGCTATCCTCGTGGATCAAATACGGAACAGATTCAGATTTCAGCTTGAGTCTTTATCCCGCTCGCTACCGCGAGCGGTTCCGTACCAAGCCCTCTGTTGCCTTCAAGCAAACTCAAAATTACCTTTTGGGGCAAAGCCGTTGGGTTTTGATCTCACCAGAAAAACCCCGACTGAAGTCCGCACTCCAGAGATCGCCGGGTCGAGGCCGAAGATGAGTCGGAACCGCGCGAGAATCGTGGCCGTATAGACCTTCGAATATGTACTGTCCAGGTTGCGGATCTGAAGAACGCCAGGCGAGCCAGTTTTGCCGCGCTTGCGGTTCCGACCTGCGGGCTGTTCGGATGAGCCTGGAACGCCCCGACTCAATTACCGCCTCGGCAGTGACCGCTCGCGAAGAGATTGGTCGCGCAGTCGCCGACAAGATTCGTCAGGTAGAAGACTCGAAGGATCTGAAACGTGTGGCTGAAGATGTTCTGCCACAGATCGAAAAGTTTCTCGAGTCGTACGAAGAGAAACGTTTGCGGCGCGTGCGTGCCGGAGTCATCGTGGGCGCCAGCGGCCTCGGGGGATCCATCCTGGGGTTGTTGATGGCGGTGTTTTCAAATGTTCCGGACGCCGATGGAGGATGGATAGTTCTGGGAATCGGACTGACCGCTTTCGTGATCGGTCTTGGCTTAATGCTTAACGGTCTGCTGTTCACCAAACCGCGCAAAAGTTTGGAAGATCATTCGGCTGAAGCGCGTTTGCAAAACCTGCTGGACGCCGGTTACACGGCGCCGCAATTGCGAACCAGCGGTGAAGGTGAGCCGTCATTTCGCGCGCAAACGACGTCGAATCTGTCTGAAACACCGGGCGCATCGATTACTGAGCACACTACTCATCACTTGAAGCCCGAACGGTGATCGATAAACTGAAAGCATTAGCGATCGCGTCAGCGTGCGCGAAGGCCTTTGCCTTAAGTAGAACTAAACCACGATCAGGCCGTATAACTCAGCGACTATGTTTTGTCCAGGTTGCGGATCAGAAGAACGACAGGCGAGCCAGTTTTGCCGCGCTTGCGGTTCAGACCTGCGCGCCGTTCGCATGAGCCTTGAGCGCCCCGACTCAATTACCGCGTCGGCCGTCACCGCCCGCGAAGAGATTGGCCGTGCGGTGGCCCAGAAGATTCGCGAGATCGAAGGGGCTCGGGATTTAGAGCGCGTGGCCGAAGATGTCTTGCCGCAAATTGAGAAGTTCCTTGAATCACCGGAAGAAAAACGTCTGCGGCGAATGCGCGCGGGCGTGATCACCGGAGCATTCGGTCTGGGTATGTGCATTGTGGGCTTGGTTCTCTCATCGATTATCTTCGGCGAAGTCGCGGCGGCGCTGACGGTCGGAGGAGCTGGACTGGGTTTCCTGATGTTCCTGGTCGGTCTTGGTCTGGTGATTAATGGCAAGATGCTTTCGCGACCCCGAAGTGGCGTTGAAGATCATTCGCCGGACGCTAAGGTGCAGAACCTTTTGGACGCGGGATACATACCGGAATTAAGACCCAACGGCGAAGCACAGCCATTATTTCGATCTCAAACCACCTCAAACCTTTCTCAGACTTCCGGGTCATCAGTCACTGAGCACACGACTCATCATTTGAAGACGGAGCGGTGAAGGGCTCGTTATGGAGTGCGGTGACTTGTCACCGGTTTGAAAAGCGCCGACTAGTCGGCGAGGCTCTCTCGCAAACTCGATATAGACTAATCCCATGGCTATAACCCTTGAAGGTGGTTGCCGGGTTTCCGAGATGCGCGAAGGCCAGCCTTTTACTGCGGGCACGTTGCGCATTTGGAATCGCATCGGCCGCGCGACCGGAGCGCAGGCAATTTCGTTACGGGTGATGGAATTTGCGCCGGGCCTGTCAACGGGACTTCGAAACGGTGACTATGATGAGATTCTCTACGTGCTTGACTGGGAGCGCGGACAAGCGGGGTCCCCAGCCGAGCAGCCCGACTGGGGTGCTCGTCCTGTCCGCCTGAGCGAGCACAGCGAGCGAACACCGGGTGACGAGGCATTAGGGCAGATTTCCATCAACGGCCATTCGCATGAGCTCTCTCCCGACACCGGAATCTACATCCGCCCGGGCGAAACTCTTGCGGTCAACAATCCCGGGCCTGGTCCAA
>Ga0207646_10000577_pt1 | contig 48073 bp, 42 predicted proteins | sample KBSK5502metaG_FD_184343 | JGI IMG/M metagenome (GOLD analysis project Ga0207646, IMG submission 184343) | Corn, switchgrass and miscanthus rhizosphere microbial communities from Kellogg Biological Station, Michigan, USA - KBS K5-50-2 metaG... | ecosystem: Host-associated > Plants > Roots >...
CTCGGTGCCGATGTAGTTGTGGTTGAGCATCCGGGCTTCTTCTTGCGCCAGGACGACCACCCGCCGCGCCCGGTCGGTAAACCTCTCGAACATCTCGTTGCTCCCTCACACAAGCGGCCGGGGAGGCCTCGATGTCCGGCCCCTGTCCTTCCGCATGGTAGCCCGCATGCCAGGAACACGCTGCGCACGATTTGTCGTGCATGAAACGTTCCCAGGCAGGAGGGCGTTCATCCCATCCAACCCGGTCAAGAAGGAGACTGTTCCCTGCTACGCCGCAAGCGAACGCCCGGCAGAAGCACGTTTGGCGCGGGCTCTGACGGGATACCGGGCCGTTTCGGGCCGACGGGTTCGCTATGTCTGAGGCAGGGGAGGCGGGGCAACGACAACGGGGCTAAGGCCCGCATGCGGTACTAGCGGCGGGGTGGCGGTTCGGGCACCCGCCCGCAGATCACCTGCGGGCCGCCCCGGCGAACTTAGTGCGAGGACTCGTACTCGGCGATGATCGCGGCCGGAATACGGCCGCGCTCACTGACCTTGTGGCCACGCTGCTTTGCCCACGCCCTGATTTCCGAACTGCGCTCGCGGCCCGGACCGCTGCGTGACCGGCGGCGACGGCCGCCGCCACCCGCCGACCGGCGGGAGTGCTCAACGTACTTGCCGAACTTCTCGCGCAGATCCTTGGCATGCGTGGAGCACACATCGATCTCATACGCGGTGCCGTCAAAGGCAAACGAAACAGTCTCGGTGCCTTCGATCTCACCGTCGTGGGGAAGGTCACACACGACCGTCACCACCGTCTTCTGTGCCATGGAAGGCCAGCCCTTCTACTGGGGACTTTAATAGGCTGACGAACAATATACCAAGACTGTTGAGTTTAGCAATTCGGGCCGTGCTGATTCGGCCAGTGCAGTTCCCCACGCCGCGAGGGCAACTGAAGCAGCGCGCGCGATAAAAGTAACTCTCCGTAATCAGCTGACGAAGGGGCCATCAATCGGGCAGATCCCGTATCGGGCTGCGACGCAACTGCTGTTCCGGGGAGATGCGAGCTACACCTTACGCTGGTTGGAGGATGGGCCATGTGCGGCATCGCCGTGATCGGCATTCGCGGCGCCGCCGGGAATATCGCCCTGATCGGCCTCATCAGCGGACTGGTCAGGGCGGCCCATCTGACGGCGCAGGAACAACGTAAGCCCGATCAGGAACGCGACGGCCATGATCAGCGGCGGAGTCAGCGCCTCCAGATCGGCGAGCATCCCGGGGGTCTCCTCTTTCGCTCGGCCGTGCCTCTCCTGGCATTGTTACTCACGACGGCGGGGAGCCGCACACCCGCCCCCGCCCGCACCGTGCTGAACGCGGACCGCAACAAGCCTGGGCGAGGCACGGATCGGTTCCGCGCGTATCAATAGCCGCCCGCCATACCGGGACTCCTGCGCCGGACCGCGCCACCGTGGCAGGATCAGGCGACGTGTTCTACGCCGACTTGCACGTCCACTCGCGGTTCTCCCGTGCGTGCAGCAAAGACGCGGACATCGGCAACCTTGCGTGGTGGGCGGCCCGGAAGGGCGTCTCGGTGATCGGCACGGGAGATTTCACGCATCCGGGGTGGGCGGCCGAACTTGCCGAGACCCTGGTGCCCGCGGACCCGGGACTGCTGGCGCTTCGGCCTGACCTGGCCGCCCGGCTCCGGCGCACCCTGCCGCCCAGTTGCCAGCCGGAAATCCGTTTCCTGCTGTCCACGGAGATCTCCACCATTTACAAGCGCGATGGCGCGACGAGGAAGGTCCATCATCTGATCTACGCCCCCACCTTCGAGGCCGCGGGCGCCATCACCGCAGCGCTGGCCAAGGTGGGGAACCTGGCTTCCGACGGCCGGCCAATCCTCGGGCTGGACTCCCGTGACCTCTTGGAAATTACGCTGAACGCCGGACCGGGGTGCTTCCTCATTCCCGCCCACATCTGGACGCCCTGGTTCGCCGTTCTTGGGTCGAAGTCCGGGTTCGACGCGGTGCCCGACTGTTACCTCGACCTAGCCGAACATGTCTTCGCCGTGGAGACGGGCCTGTCCGCAGACCCACCGATGAACTGGATTTGCTCCCGACTTGACCACTACCGGCTTGTGAGCAACTCCGATGCGCATTCACCACCGATGCTTGGCCGGGAGGCAACCACGTTCCGCACCGCGGTTGACTACTTTGCGATGTTGCGTGCGTTGCGTACAGGCCAGGGACTTGCCGGGACGCTGAACTTCTTTCCCGAAGGCGGCCGTTACCACGCCGATGGGCATCGCAAGTGCGGGGTCCGCCTCTTGCCCGCCGACAGCGTGCGGCATGCGGGTATCTGTCCGAAATGCGGGAAACCGCTGACGATTGGCGTGATGAACCGGGTGGCGGAACTCGCGGACCGGCCGGAAGGGTTCCGGCCTCCGGGGGCGGCGGCGTCCGCAAACCTGGTTTCGCTGCCGGAGATCATCGGTGAGGTCCGTGGCTGCGGGCGGCAGAGCAAGACGGTCACCATGGAGGTGGACCGTCTGGTCGCCGCGCTGGGCCCGGAGTTGCACATCCTGTGCGAGGCCGGCATCGCTGATATCGGCCGCACCGCGGGGAGCATGGTCGCCGAAGCCATCACCCGTCTCCGTAACGGCGAGGTGATCAAGGAAGCCGGTTACGACGGGGAGTACGGCGTGATCCGGCTGTTCCGGCGGGAGGAACTCGCCGGGGCGGACGCGCTGTTCGACATCCCGGCGCCGAGAGCCCCGGCGGAGGCCGCCGAGGCCGCGAGGACGGCGACTGAAGCCACGGCGGCCGCCTTGGCCGGTGGCGCCTTGGCCGGTGGCGCCTTGGCCGGTGGCGCCTTGGCCGGTGGCGCTGGGGCGCCGGGTGGCGCGGAGGCGCCGCCCAGCGGGCCGGTGGCCGGGGAACCGGCGGATGGGTTCCCCGGCGCCTGGCCTGCTTCCGGGCGCCCGGCAGCAGGACCGCGAGCGCCGGCCGCCCGGCAACGGGAAGATCGCGCCGCCGAACTGCTGGCTGGCCTCGACCCGGGCCAGCGGGAGGCGGCGGAGGCCGCGGGGCCGTTGCTGATCCTCGCCGGCCCGGGCACCGGCAAGACGCGTACGCTCACCCGGCGGATCGCCGTCGTGGTCGCCGGGCGTGGGGTGCCGCCCGAGGCGTGCCTGGCGCTGACCTTCACCCGTCGGGCGGCCGTGGAGATGCGCGACCGGCTGACGGCGCTGCTGCCCGCACAGGCCGGCCGGTTGATGATCACCACGTTCCACGGGCTGGGCCTGACGATCCTGCGCGAGCACGCCGACCGGGCCGGCCTGGATCCGGGGTTCACGGTCGCCGGCGAGCGGGCCAGGCTCGCGGTGGCGGTGGAAGAGGCCGGCTCCGCGCCGGCGGGCCGGCGCCTGCTCGCCGAGGTGTCCCGCGATCCCGCCACGGCGGCCGGGTTCGCCAGGCTGCTCGCCGTGCGGGGGCTGGTGGATTTCGACGGGCTGATCGCCCGCCCGCTGGCGATGCTCCGGGACGACCCGGCGCTCGCGGCGACGCTGGCCGCGCGCTGGCGGTCGATCAGCGTGGACGAGTACCAGGACACCGACGCGGCTCAGTACGCCCTGCTGCGCTTGCTGGCCGGCGACGGCGACGGCCTGGCCGTGATCGGCGACCCGGACCAGGCGATCTACGGGTTCCGCGGCGCCGATGTGGGCTTCTTCCTCAGCTTCGAGCGGGACTACCCCCGGGCCAGGACCGTGACGCTGACTCGAAACTACCGTTCGTCGCCGGTGATCGTCTCGGCCGCGACGCAGGCCGTGGCGCCCGCGACCCTGGTCCCGGGCAGGCGGATGAGCGCCGCGGCGGGCCCGCGGGCCGGAGACGCCGGCCGGATCACCGTGCACGAGGCGGCCACCGACCGGGCGGAGGCCGCGTGGATCGCCCTAGCCATCGACAGACTGCTCGGCGGTGTGTCGTTCCATTCGCTGGACACCGGGCGCGCCGACGGGCACGTCGACGGCAAGCTCACGCTTGCCGACATGGCCGTGCTGTACCGCACCGACGCTCAGGCGGCGGCGCTCGGCGCGGCCCTGACCCGGGCCGGGCTGCCGTTCCAGAAGCGCTCCCACGACCTGCTCGGGCGCCGGGCGGCCGTCCCGGCCATCCTGCGGGAGATGAGCGGCATGCCCGGCCCGGGGGTGGCGCCGCCAGCGGCAGGATCTGGCGTGGCGGAATTGCTGCGGGGCGCGGTGCGGCGGGTCGCGGCCCGGTCCCCGGGCGGCCGCGCGGCTGGTGACTGGCCGTCGGCGGTGGACGCGCTGGCTGCCGGGGAGGTGCTGGCTCCGCTCGCCCGCCGCTGCGGCGACGACGTCGAGCGCTTCGTGACCGAGATCGCGCTGGGCGCCGAGGTGGACGCGCTGGATCCGCGCGCGGACGCGGTCACGCTGCTGACGATTCATGCCGCCAAGGGGCTCGAGTGCAGCGTGGTCTTCGTGGCCGGCTGCGAGCGCAGCCTGATGCCGCTCTGGGTGCCCGGAAGGCGGGCCGGCCGCGGCCCGGGAAGGGCCATGGCTGCGGAGGCCGACGGCACAGGCCCGGAAGCCACAGGCCCGGAAGCCGCAGGCCCGGAAGCCACAGGCCCGGAAGCCACAGGCCCAAAAGCCACAGGCCCAGAAGCCACAGGCCCGGAAGCCAAGGACGTGGCACAACAAACCGGCGCTGGCGATCTGGGAGCCCGCGGCATCGACCGGGGAGCGGGCGGGGCGGTGCCCGGAGCCGACGGTACGGATCTGGCCGAGGAGCGGCGGCTGCTGTTTGTGGCGATGACCCGCGCCCGCTCACACCTGTTCCTCACCTGCGCCGCGCGTAGGCGCAGGTACGCAAGGGTGACGGACACCGGCCCGTCGCCGTTCCTCGCCTCGATCGATCCACGGCTGCTCGACCGCCCGGCAGCGCCGCGCCCACGCAAGCCCGGGGCAAGCCAGCCCCGCCTCCTGTAAACCCGCCGCCAGGCGCCACCGGCTGCCCGGCTCAACTCCCTCGCCAGACGGTCCGCGTGGTCACCGACCAGGCCCGATCGGGGACGGTCATGTCCTATCGAGGGCGGCTGCCACGCTCGCACGAGGCAACGTCACGCGCACGAAGCAATTTCAAAGGTGCAGCAGCATGCGGTGGTTGCCGAGGGTGTTCGGCTTGACCCGGTCGAGGTCAAGGAATTCGGCGACGCCCTCGTCGTAGGAGCGGAGCAACTCGTCGTACACCTCGGGCGAGACGGGCGTTCCGTCGATCTCCGCGAATCCGTGCCGCCCGAAGAACCCGGTGGCGAAGGTCAGCACGAACACCCGGCGCACGCCAACCTCCCTGGCGGTGCCGAGCAGGGCGGACACCAGCCGGTGACCGATCCCATGCTCCTGGCAGTCCGGGCGCACCGCCACGGTCCGGATCTCGGCCAGGTCCTCCCACATCACGTGCAGCGCCCCGCACCCCACGACGGTGCCGTCGGCGGCCCGTTCGGCCACCCAGAACTCCTGCACGTCCTCGTACAGCGTCACGGTCGCCTTGCCGAGCAGGCGCCGCGACTTGACATTTGTGTCCACCAGGTCGGCGATCGTACGCACGTCCGCGGTCCGGGCTCGCCTGATCATGTAGTCCATCGCGCCGCACACCCTAGTGGCAGCCACCGGGCCGCCGGCGGGCAGTCCCGGCCTTCCGCGACCACGCCAAGCCGCCATGGCCGCCCGGCCGGCAGCGCCGGGCCCTGGCGCCGCCCGCCAGCCGGCAGCCGCCTGCCAGCCGGGGCCGCCCGCCAGCCGGGGGCCGCCTGCCAGCCGGGGCCGCCCGCCAGCCGGGGGCCGCCTGCCAGCCGGAGGCCGCCCGCCAGCCGGAGGCCCGCCGTCGGCCTGGGGCCGGCCGCCAGCCGGAGGCCGCCTGCCAGCCGGAGGCCGCCCGCCAGCCGGAGGCCCGCCGTCGGCCTGGGGCCGGCCGCCAGCCGGAGGCCGACCGCGCAGGTCAGCATGGCAATACTGCGCCTTTACCAGGGCTTGCACACCCCGTCACCGGGCAATCACAGCGGCGCCGATCTCAACGCGGCAAATCACGGGCAGATCACGTCCGTCGTAGCTGCCTGAACAGGCCAGCTACCTGGGAGAACGTGGCTCCGCTGAGCCGCCTCCGGTTTGCGGTACCTGGAAGGGGGGCCCGCTTATTGCGACCAGGCCACTCTCGGCCCATGCGTTATGGAAAGATACAGCCGTTCCGGTTGGTGGCCCCCCGCAGGCCCCATTACCTTGCGGCGCCGCAACCACGCTGATCGCCTCCCGGCAGCACAGCCAGCGCAGTACGGCCACGGCAGCATGCCCGAACCAGTACCGCTCACGGGTGCCGCCGCGAGCGGCGTTCGCCGAGGAGAGGAGACCGGGTGGGGCACTTGCGTTCCCGCAGGTATTTGCCGGGCGGTCCACGCAATGCTCACCGCGGGCCCGGGCGGGCCTGGGGACGGGTGGCTACCGTGATCGCCGCGACCACGCTGATGAGCCTGATCCTGCCGGGCGGCATCGGCGGTGCCGCGGCGGGCCGGCCGATGCCCAGCCTGAAGGACCTGGTGGCCCGGGCCCGGGCGCTTTCCAACGAGATCAACAATCTGAACGAGCAGTACGACGGGCTGCGGATCCAGCTCACCCAGGCGCAGACCGAGGCGAAGGTCGCCGAGGGCACCTACATCCGGGACCTCTCCCAGCTCGGGGCCGGCAAGCTCGCCGTGGGCCAGCTCGCGGCGCAGAGCTATATGAACGGCGGGCTGGCGACCCCGCTGGAGGTGCTGACCACCAGCACGCCGCAGACCCTGATCGGCCAGGCGGCGTTCTTGCAGGTGCTGCAGCAGGAGAACGGCGACCAGGTGGCCCAGATCGCCGAGGGCGTCGCCGCCGCGCAGCGGGCCCGGGCAAGCGCCGAGCAGCAGACCGCGCGGGCCAAGCGGCTCACCGCGCAGATGGCGAGCAAGCGCCGGCAGGCGCAAGCCAAGATCAACATCTTGAACAGCTCGGTGTTCAAGAAGGCCATGGCCGTATTCAACCGGACCGGCAACTACCCGAATATCAAAATCCCGACCGCCAACACGATCGGCGCGCAGGCGCTGCGCTGGGCGCTGAGCGTGCGCGGCTCCCCCTACGTCTGGGGTGCCGCGGGCCCGAATGCCTTCGACTGCTCCGGCCTGGTCGTGTGGGCCTACGCCAAGGTCGGCATCAGCCTGCCGCACTTCACCGGTGACCAGTGGAACATGGGCGTGCACGTGGGCCGCAGCCAGCTTCAGCCCGGCGACCTGGTGTTCTTCTACCCGGACATCGGCCACGTGGGGCTGTACATCGGCGGCGGCCTGATGGTGGACGCGCCCGACTTCGGCGAGGTCGTGCAGGTCCAGCCGGTCATGTGGGCCTACTACGTGGGCGCCGTCCGGATCGTGGGCTGACCGCCGGAGGGCCCCGCCGCGCAGCGGCCTATTCCGGGCGGACCATCGGGAACAGGATCGTCTCCCGGATCGTCTCGCCGGTGAACATGATCAGCATCCGGTCGATGCCCATGCCCATCCCCCCCGTCGGGGGCATGCCGTACTCCAGCGCCTGCAGGAACTCCTCATCGACCACCATGGCCTCGGGGTCGCCCCCGGCGGCGAGCAGCGACTGCGCGGTGAGCCTGGCCCTTTCCTCGACCGGGTCGACCAGCTCGGAGTACCCGGTGCCCAGCTCGGTGCCGAACGCCACCAGGTCCCATCGTTCCGCGAGCCGCGGGTCATCGCGGTGCGCGCGGGTCAGCGGGGATACCTCGACCGGGAAATCCCGGTAGAAGGTCGGCATCACGGTGCGCCGCTCGACCAGCCGCTCGTACATCTCCAGCAGCACCTGCCCGCGGTTCCACTTCGGCTCGACCGGGACGCCCGCACGGGCGCACAGCGCCCGCAGCCGCTCCGCGCCCGTGTCCGGGGTGACGTCTTCGCCGAGCGCCTCGGACACCGCGCCGTGCACGGTCTTGACCGGCCAGTCCCCGCCGATATCCGCCTCGGTCCCGTCCGCCCGGTGCAGCTGGGTGCCGCCAAGCGCGTCCTTGGCGGCCCGCTGGATCAGTTCCCGGGTGAGCGCGGCCATGGTCATGTAGTCGCCGTAGGCCTCGTAGGCCTCCAGCATGGTGAACTCCGGGTTGTGCGTTGCGTCCACGCCCTCGTTCCGGAAGTTACGCCCGATCTCGTAGACCTTCTCGATGCCGCCGACGACCAGCCGCTTGAGATAAAGCTCCAACGCGATCCGCAGGTAGAGGTCCATGTCGTAGGCGTTGATGTGGGTAGCGAACGGCCGCGCGTTCGCCCCGCCGTGCACCCGCTGCAGGACGGGCGTCTCGACCTCGATGAACCCGCGGTCGTGCAGTTCCTCACGCACCGCCCGCGTCACCGCCGCCCGCAGCTCTGCCATCCGGCGTGCCTTCGGGTTGACGATCAGGTCTACATAACGCTGCCGGACCCGCGACTCTGGGTCCGTCAGCCCATGGTGTTTGTCGGGAAGCGGCCGAAGGGCCTTCGCCGTGATGGCGAACCTGTCTGCCAGGACGGACAGCTCCCCGCGCCGGGACGAGATGACCTCGCCTTCCACACCGATGTGATCCCCGAGGTCCACGTCCCGCTTCCAGGCCGCGAGGGCGTCCTCGCCGACCCGGTCGGCCGACAGCATCACCTGGATGTCGCCGGTGCCGTCTCGGATCGTCGCGAAGCACAGCCTCCCCGCGATGCGGGACAGCATCACCCGCCCGGTGACGCCCACATGCTCGCCGGTGGCGGTGTCCGCCGCCAGATCTGGGTACTTTGCCCGCACCTCCGCGATCGTGTGGGTCCGGGGAAAGGCCACCGGGTATGGGTCGGTGCCCTCGGCGAGCAGCCGCTCGCGCTTGCCCAGCCGGACCCGTACCTGCTCGGGGATCTCGGCCGGGTGCTGGTCATCGTCCACACCGGCGAGGCTACCGGTGCGGTGGCACGGCCAGGACAGGTTTTCGCCGCGGGTCAGCGGCCGGTGATGTTGCGCTCGAACACCAGGCGCAGGCCGATCAGCGTCAGCCAGGGTTCGTGCGCGTCGATCACGTTGACCTCGCCGAGCACCAGCGGGGCCAGCCCGCCGGTGGCGATGACGGTCACCGAGTCCGGGTCGTCCGGGGCCAGTTCCGCGACCATCCGCCGGACGATTCCCTCGACCTGGCCGGCGAAACCGTAGATGATCCCCGACTGCAGCGCCTCGACCGTGTTCTTGCCGATCACGTGCGGGGGCCGGGCCAGTTCGACCTTGAGCAACTGGGCGGCGCGGCGGGAGAGGGCATCCACGGAGATCTCGATGCCCGGTGCCAGCGCGCCGCCGACGAACTCCCCGCGGCTGCTGACCGCGTCGAAGTTGGTGGACGTACCGAAGTCCACGACCAGCGCCGGGCCGCCGTAGAGGTGCACCGCGGCGACCGTGTTCATGATCCGGTCGCTGCCCACCTCCTTCGGGTTGTCCATCCGGACCGAGACGCCGGTGCGCACCCCCGGCTCCACGATCAGCGCGGGAACGTCGCCGTAGTAGCGCTGGCACATCTCGCGCATCTCGGCCAGCACAGACGGCACCGTGGAGCACAGCGCGAGCCCGGTGATGTCGGGGTCCTTGAGGACGGTGCTCTGCGCGATCAGCCCCTGCAGCACCACGGCGATCTCGTCCGCGGTCCGGGCCGGGTCGGTGGCGATACGCCAGTGCTCGACGACCTCCTCGCCCTCGAAGACCCCTAGCACCATGTTGGTGTTGCCCACGTCAATCGTCAGCAGCATGGCACTCCCTCACCACGCGAAGCCCAGCCAGGGTATGGCAGGACAGGTCCCGAACATCGCCCGCAGCCCTATCCGCCGCCTTGGGGCCCGCAGACGAACAAACCGTCGGCGCGATCCCCCAACGGCCCAGGCCGCCGTACTGACATGCCGCCAGAACCTGCGGTTTGTTCCGAGGCGACTCCTTATCACTCAAGCCGTGCCCCCAAACATGCAAACCGGGCACCAGACCGACCGGCCCCGATGACAAGCGGCCCGAACGGCGGCGTTGGCGGCGTTGGGGGTCATGGGGTTGGGGGGCCCAGGGTCAGCTTGGTGTTGTCGATCAGGCGGGTGGCTCCGGCCCGGGCGGCGACCAGGAGCAGGGCGTCACCCGCGTAGCCGGGCTTCACCGGGGTGAACGTGTCCGGCTCGACCAGGGCCAGGTAGTCGATGACCAGCGGCGGATCGCCCTTGGCCGCCTCGTCCAGCACCTGCTGCGCGGCCGGGAGCACGGCCTCCGGGCCCGCCCCGGCGGCCTCCCGGCCGGCCCATAGGGCGCGCGACAGCGCCAGCGCAGTAACCCGCTCCGCCGCGGACAGGTAGGCGTTCCGGCTGGAGGTCGCCAGGCCGTCCGGGTCGCGGACGGTGGGCACGCTGGCGATCCCCACCCCGAGGCACAGGTCTTCGGTCATCCGCCTGACCAGGGCAAGCTGCTGGGCATCCTTCTCCCCGAACACCGCTATCTGCGGGCCGACAAGCCGGAAGAGCTTGAGCACGACGGTGAGCACCCCGGTGAAGAATCCGGGCCGGGACGCGCCCTCCAGAACCTGGCCCACCGGGCCCGGGTCCACGGTGATCAGCTGTTCCCGTGGGAACATCTGGGCGGCGCCGGGCGCGAACACCAGCGCCACGCCCTCCCGTTCGCAGATGGCCATGTCGGTCTCCAGGTCGCGCGGGTAGCGGTCGAAGTCCTCACCGGCCCCGAACTGGAGCGGGTTGACGAATATGGAGACCACGACGCTTCCGTTTGGCTGCGAAAGGGCAGCGGCGCGGCGGAGCAGCGCGATGTGACCTTCGTGGAGCGCACCCATCGTCGGCACCAGCACGATCGGAGAGCCGAGCAGCTTACGCCCGGCGGTCATGCCGAGCCCGGTCCGGGCCAGGACCGGGGTCACCGCGGGGCCCCGGCGAGCACGTCGAGCAGGCGCTGGGCGTCCGGCGGGGCCAGCAGGCCCGCGGCCAGCGCCCGGTCGGCGGTGAGCCGGGCCAGCGCGACGTAGGCGCGCAGCGCCTCGGGCGAGGCACGCTGCAGCGCCGCCACGTGGCTGGCGACGGTGTCCGCGTCGGCCCGGGCGACGGGCCCGGTCAGGCCCGCGTCGCCGAGAACCAGGGCGTTGTCCAGCGCGGTGCTCAACAGCGGCCGGAGCATGCGCGCCGGGTCGCGCACCCCGGCCATGCCGAGCAGTTCGGCCGCCTCGACCACCAGCGTGACCAGGTGATTGGCCCCGCTGGCCAGGGCCGCGTGGTACAGGGCGCGGTTGTCCTCGTCGATGAAGACCGGCTCACCGCCCATCTCGATGACCAGCGCCTCGGCGACCGGGCGCAGCGCGGCCGGGGCGGTGACGCCGAAACTGATGCCGGTCAGCCGGTTCAGGTCGTCCGGCCGGCCGGCGAACGTCATGACCGGGTGCAGGGCCAGGGGCAGCCCGCCCCGGCGGGTGGCCGCGTCGAGCACGCCGACGCCGTAGCGCCCGCTGGCGTGCGCGAGCAGGCGGCCCTCCAGCGGTGCTTCGGTCGCGGCCAGCCCGTTGATGAGCCCGGGCAGGGCGTCGTCGGGCACGGTCAGCAGCACGAGATCGGCGTCGGCGAGAACGGCCGCCGGCCGCCGGACCGGCACGCCGGGCAGCAGCGCGGCAGCACGGCGGACCGAGGCGTCGGACACCGCGGAGACGCCCGTGACCGTGTGCCCGGCCCGGGCCAGCGCGGCGCCGAGGACGACGCCGACCTTACCGGCCCCGATCACGCCCACCCGGAGCCGAGCGGGATGCGGCTGGCTCGGGTCCACCGGGCTCGGCATGGATTCGCTTCCCTCTCGGTCCAGTCCTCACGCGTGGCCGGTGAACGGGCCCCTGCGACAGGTCGGTGCACGCCGGACGGCAACGCTCAGCATAGCCGCGGCCCCCCCTGGCCTCGCGCCTCGCGCCGCGCGGCGCAGCGCGCGCCCGGAAGAACGCCGGCCTTCCGGGGATCCGCGGGCGCGGCCTTAGAGTCGGCGTTGTGTGGATGACCTGGCGTCAGGCCATGCAGGCGGCGCTCTACGGCCCGGGCGGTTTCTACGCCAGGGGAGAGCCGCCCGCCCGCCATTTCCGCACCTCGGTTCATGTCTCCCCAAGCTACGCGCGGGCGGTGCTGGAACTGCTCGACCTGGTGGACGCCGCGCTCGGCCGGCCGGACCGGATCGACCTGGTGGACGTCGGGGCGGGGCGGGCCGAACTGCTGGAGCAGGTGCTCGCGGCCGCGGCGGGGCCCCTGGCGGGGCGGATCGCCGCGTGCGCGGTGGAGGTGGCCCCGCGGCCCGCCGGGCTCGATCCCCGGATCCGCTGGCAGCCGGGGCCGCCCCAGGGGATCACCGGGCTGGTCATCGGCAGCGAGTGGCTCGACAACGTCCCGCTGGACGTGGTGGAACTGACTGCCGCGGGCCCCGCGGTGGTCCAGGTGGACCCGGCCACCGGTGCCGAACGGGCGCGGGGCACACCCGGCCCCGCGAACCTGGCCTGGATTCGCGCGTGGTGGCCGCTGCGGGCCTTCGGGCATCGGGCCGAGGTGGGCAGCACCCGGTGCGCTGCGTGGGCCGGCCTGATCCGCGGGATCGACCGCGGCGTCGCGGTCGCGGCCGACTACGGGCACGTCAAGGCGGCCCGGCCCGCCCGCGGGACGCTGACCGGTTACCTGGACGGGCGGGCCGTGCCCGCGCTCCCCGACGGGTCCAGGGACATCACCGCGCACGTGGCGCTGGACGCCTGCGCCGCCGCCGGGACGGCGGCGGGAGCGGGCGAGACCGTGCTCACCGGGCAACGGGCTGCGCTGCGGGAGCTTGGCGTGGACGCTCGGCGCCCGCCGCTGGCCCTCGCGGCCAGCGACCCTGCGGGGTATGCCCGGGCGCTGTGCCAGGCGTCGCAGGACGCCGAACTCGTGGACGCCGAGGGGCTGGGCGGGTTCGGCTGGCTGATCCAGGCGGTGGGCGTGAGCCTGCCTGGGAGGCTGGCACGGCTGGCCAGGGCCGCGGCCGGCTGACCGCCCGGCCCGGACCGCGGCCGGCCGTGCCGCCAGGGCCGCACGGCAGACGCCGCGTGCCGCACGCCCGATTGCGGTCGATGGCGGCAGTGCCCGCCCGTCACCGGCGATGGCGTGAGCGCGAGCAAACGCTGCCGGGCGGCCGGGCCGGGCCTGCAGCGGGACGTGGCAGCATGGGCGGATGCGCGAGCGCGACGACCCGGGAAAGCCCGCCCCGGGCCGCCAGGTGGAGGCGGTCACCGGTGCCTGGCTGCCCGGGGCGGCTGCCCCCGGTGCGGTCGGCGGTACCCCGGATCTGCTCATCAACCTGGGGCCGTCGCACCCGTCGGCGCACGGGATGCTGCGGCTGCGGCTCACCCTTGATGGCGACCGGATCAGCGCGGCGGAGCCGGAGATCGGGTTCATGCACCGGGGCGCGGAGAAGCTGTTCGAGGCGCGGGACTACCGGCAGATCATCGTGCTGGCCAACCGGCACGACTGGCTGGGCGCGTTCGCCAGCGAACTGGGCGTGGTGCTCGCCGCGGAGCGGCTGGCCGGGATCGAGGTGCCGCCCCGGGCGGTCTGGGCGCGCACCATGCTGGCCGAGCTGAACCGTGCGCTGAGCCACCTCGCCTTCCTCAGCTCGTACCCGCCGGACATCGCGGCGGCCGGCACAGCGGGACCGGACGGGGCGGCCGGATCGGGCGGGACCGGCGGGCCACCCAGCGCCGGGGAGGCAGCCTGGCCAGCGGCGGCGCAGGCTGCGTTCCGCGCCCGCGAGGCCATTCAGGCGATCATGGAGGAGATCTCCGGCGGCCGGATGCACTACATGTTCAACCGGGTCGGCGGCCTGAAGGAGGAGATACCGGCCGGCTGGCTGGCGCGGGCCTGCCGCGTCCTGGACGAGGTGCGCGCGGCGCTGCCCGCGATCGGGGCCACGGTGGGCGAGGACGCCTTCCGCGCGCGCACCAGGGGCATCGGGGTGCTGGCACCGGAACAGGTCAGGCAGTACGGGGTGAGCGGGCCGGCCGCCCGTGCCTGCGGGGTGGACTTCGACCTGCGGCGCGACGAGCCGTACCTGGCTTACGGCGAACTGGCGCAGGTGCTCGGCGTGCCGGTCCGCGCCGAAGGGGACTGCCTGGCCCGGTTCGAGTGCCTCCGCGACCAGCTCGCGGTCAGTCTGGACCTGGCCCAGGCGTGCGCGGAGCGGCTCGCCAGCCTCCCCCGGGGCCCGCTGAGCGCCCGCCTGCCGAAGGTGCTCAAGGTGCCCGAGGGGCACGCCTACGCGTGGACGGAGGGCCCGCTGGGGCTGAGCGGCTACTACCTGGTGTCCCGGGGCGGCAAGACGCCGTGGCGGCTCAAGCTGAGGTCTGCGTCCTTCAGCAACATGGCGGTGCTGCCGGAGATGCTGCCCGGGCACCGCGTGGCGGACCTGGCCGCGGTCCTGGGCTCCCTGTTCTTCGTCGTGGGGGACATGGACAGGTAGCGGGCAGCGGGCACTCAGCGGGCGGCGCCGGAGTGGGGCGGCTGGCCGGGTTCGGCGTTCTGGTCCGGGCTGGGCGGGACGCGGCAGCCGTGCTCCAGGTACAGCGCGGCGGCGATGAGCAGCACGGCGGCGCCCAGCGTCGCGCCGGACACCAGGGCGTCGGACCGGTAGGCGGATCTGTCCAGCGACGCCGCGACGTAGATCAGGAAGCCGGCGGCCAGCCCGCCGATGAGGGCGGCTGCCAGCGAACTCGCCTTCGCCAGCGCGGCGATCCTGGCCACCGCGATCGGCGGGATCGGGGTGCCGCGGCCGGCCAGCCGGGCACGGACGTTCCGCCCGGTGATCGCCTCAGCGACGGCAAGCAGCGCCAGCGCGGGCACCCCGCTCCACGGCAACGGGGGCAAGGACGTATACACCTGCCGCAGCAGCAGCCACATGCCGACGGCGCAGACCAGCCCGGTCAGGACCAGGGTGCGCGCCTTGGTGGGTCTCATCGGGGCCTCGCCAGCCGGCCGGTCCGGGCGCCGGTCATGCGGGCGGTTGCAGCACGGCGCCCTCCAGCCTGGCGACCCCCGCCGTGCCGATGGCCGCCAGCAGGTCCGCCACCTTCCCCCGGCCGCGGATGTACGCGTCGGGGTCGGCGTCGTGCCAGGGGGCGAGGACGAACGCGCGCTCGTGCGCGCGGGGATGCGGCAGGGTCAGTCCCGGGCTGTCACTCACCTCGTCACCGTAGACGATGAGATCCAGGTCCAGGGTCCGCGGTCCCCAGCGTTCGCCGCGGACGCGGCCGAACGCGTCCTCGAGGCTGTGGCACCGTTCCAGCAGGGCCAGGGCGGGCATCGAGGTCTCCCCGATCACCACCGCGTTCAGGTAGTCGGGCTGCTCCGGCCCCCCGACCGGGGTGGTCTGGTACACCGGCGACACCGCGACGAAGCGGAGCCGGGGCGTGTCGAACAGCCCGTCCAGCCCCCCTTGCAGGTAGTCCATCCGATCGCCGAGGTTGCTGCCCATGGCGATGACCGCGCGGCGGTTCATTGGGGCCGCCGTGGCCCGGGCGCGGGCGGGCCCGGGCTGGGCGAGCGCGGTGCGGGGCGGTGCGGGCGGGAGGCGGGCCGGTGCGGGGCGTCGGCGGGCCGCGCCCGGCGGATGACGACGGCCAGGTCGCCGAAGGGGTGCGCGATGGGGGCCTGGGGCTTGTGGACTGTGATTTCAACCTCCGTGACCAGGGGTTCGGACAGGCAGGCGGCCGCGAGCCGCTCGGCCAGCGTCTCGATCAGCCGGACGGGCGGCTCCTTGGCCAGGTGCACCAGCCGGGTGGCGAGCGCGCTGTAGTCAACGGTCTTGGACAGGTCGTCGCCGGCCGCCGCGGGCCTGGTGTCCAGCCACAGCACCGCGTCGATGACGAACTCCTGTCCGGATCGGCGTTCCTCCTCGAGCACGCCGTGCCGGGCGAACACCCGCAGCCCCCGCAGTTCGATCCGGTCCTGGGTCATGACCCGGCTCCCATGGCCGCGGCCCGCCAGGCTTGCGCGACGCGGACCGCGTCGGAGTTGGCCGGCACCTCGTGCACCCGGGTGCACCAGGCGCCCGCGGCGGCCGCGAGGGCGGTGACCGCGACCGTGGCGTCGTCGGACCCGGTGAAGGACCGTGGGGCCCCGTCCGGGGCGGCGAGCAGCCGGCCCAGGAAGCGCTTGCGCGACGCACCGACGAGGACCGGGAAGGCCTGCCCGGCGCCGTCCAGGCCGGACAGCCGCTCGAGGTTCACCAGCAGCGCCCAGTTGTGCTCCGCCAGCTTGGCGAAACCGAGCCCTGGGTCCACCACGATCATCGAGGGATCCACGCCTTCCGCGGTCACCGCGTCGATCCGGCGCCGCAGTTCCTCGCAGACCTCCCCGACGACGTCGGCGTAGACGGCCCGGTCCTGCATCTGATGGCTGTGCCCCCGCCAGTGCATGACCACGTAGGGCACGCCGGCCTGGGCCACCAGCCGGGGCATGTCCGGGTCGGCCAGGCCGCCGCTCACGTCGTTGACCAGCCGGGCGCCGGCGTCCAGCGCGGCGGCCGCCACCTCGGCCCGCATGGTGTCCACGCTGACCGGCACGCCCTCGCCGGCCAGCCCGGTGATCACCGGGATGACCCGGCGCAGTTCCTCGTCGGCGGGTATCCGCTGGGCACCCGGGCGGGTGGATTCCCCGCCCACGTCCACGATGTCGGCACCCTGCGCGGCAAGCTGCCTGCCGCGGCCGATCGCCGCCTCCGCGCCGAACCATTCACCGCCGTCGGAGAACGAATCGGGGGTGACGTTCACCACCCCCATGACCAGGCACCGGCTGGGATCGGGGAGCCCAGGCGGGCTCGGGCCGCGCCGCATACCGGCCGGCCGGGCAGCCCGGGGCGCCCCCCCGGCGGGTGTGCCGCTTGTCACAGTGGTCACCCTATGCGCGGAGGGCGACATCGACACAGCCCGAATCAACAGCCGGGACCGCCCGGTGCCGGCGGCCGCGGGCCCGGGTCAGCGGCGGCGCCGCGCGGCGCGCCCGGGCGCCCGGCGCGGCGCCGCCGCCGGGCCGGCCGGATAAGCCCCAGCCCGCGGGCGATGCGGCGCACCGCCACCGTGGGCCAGACCAGGAATGCCTCGGCCTCCAGGGCGGCGAGGGCGACCCGCGGTGCGTCCCTGGTTCCGGAGAACACGAAGAACCGCGGCACCCAGAGCGGGCAGAACTTGGCGTTGAACTTGTAGAGCGACTCGATCTGGAACCACCGCGAGGCGAACAGGAGGATGCCCCGCCAGGCGCGCAGCACCGGCCCGGCCCCGATCCGCTCGCCGCGCGCCAGCGCCGAGCGGAACACCGCGAAGTTGAGCGACAGCCTCTTGACCCCGAGTTCCTGAGCCGCCTTGATGGTCTCCACGATCAGGAAGTCGTTCACCCCCGGCTGCGCGGTCCGTTCCCGGCGCATCAGGTCGAGCGAGAGGCCGTCGGACCCCCAGGGGACGAAGTGCAGCAAACCGCGCAGCACCCCGTTCTCCGTCGCCATGGCGATCACGCAGGCCCCGTCGTCCGGGCCCCCGACGCGGCCGAGGGCCATCGAGAACCCGCGCTCGGTGGGGCTGCCCCGCCACGAGTCCGCCCGGCGGACCAGCCGCTTGACCTCGTCCGGCGGCACGTCGGACAGCCGCCGGACCTGCGCCTCGTACCCTTGCCGGCACACCCGGGCGGCCATCTGCCGTACGTTCCGCATCTGCCTGCCCTGCAGGCTGAAGTCGGCAACCTCCACCACGGCCTCGTCGCCGAGTTCCAGCGCGGTGAGCCCGCTCTCCCGGCACCAGACCTCCGCGCCGAGTTCGCTGCAGCCCATCACCGCGGGCGCCCAGGCGTGCCTGGCCGCCTCGTCGAGGAACGCGCCGATGGCGCCCGGCCAGGCCTCGGGGTCCCCGATGGGGTCACCGCTGGCCAGCATGACCCCCGAGACCACGCGGTACCCGACGCACGACTTGCCGCTGGGGGACCAGATCACGCTCTTGTCGTCGCGGAGCGCGAAGTAGCCAAGCGAGTCGCGGTGCCCGTGCCGTTCCAGCAGGTCCCTGATCTCCTGCTTGTCCGCCGCGCTGAGCCGGCCCTTCGGCCTGGCCGGGCGCAGGAACAGGTACCCGGTGACCAGCAGGGTGAACATGCCGAGCGAGGTGGTCAGGATGTTGAAGAAGTCACTCCTGCCCTCGGGCACGAACCGGACCGGGCCGCTGACGCCGACCAGGCCGTAGCATACGTGGACGATCCGCTGCCACACCGAGTAGTCCTGGGCCAGGCCGCGGACCAGCAGCATGTAGGTCAGCCCGATGGTCACGTCCGCGCCCAGCAGGCAGACGAAGACCCCAGCGGCGCGCCAGCGGGTGCGCGGGTCGCCCACCGCGTAGAACTCGTCCCGGTAGAAGAGCAGGCCGCCCAGCACGATCGCGGACACCACGCCGGGCACCAGATATGGCGCGTGCACCACATGAATGAGCACGCTGAAGGTAAGCAACAGGCAAGTTGCCTGCCAAGCGCGGCGCTTTCTGCGCCGCAGCCCGTGGGACAGCATCAACAGCAGCAGCCCGATGATCGTGTCCGCGGTAAAGGTGACATTGGTCAGCGCGCCCGGCACGAACGGCATGAACCGGTGCAGCCGGTGCACCAGCTGGAGCCGGGGAATGACCGCGCTCACCACGTCGGCCAGCCCGATCAGCAGGCACAGCCAGCCCGTGGTGATGGGCACCCACCGGCGGCGCTGCCTGCGGTCGGGCTCGCGGGCGGGCTCCGGCCGGGTCTGTTCGCCCTCGGCGCCTGCGGCAGGCAGGGCGCTCGGCTCACTCGCATCAGACATGTGGATGAGGCCCCGCGTCACGGGGAATCAGCGTAGTCCCGCCAGCGCTTTTCATGGGTAATCTCCGGTTATCCGCAAAGTACCCATGAGCGGGCCACTTCCCGGCGTGGCTGGTGATTCTCTCCTAGGCCTTTGTTACAAGGCTAGCTTCCCCGGCTGCAATTTCCATGCCTGCGGCCGCCGCCGGCGCTTCGGGAGGCCCGAGCGCACCGGGCTCAGCCGCGGTGCAGCAGCAGGCTCATGGCCTCCGCGCGGGTACGGGCGCTGTCCCTGATGATGCCCCGTACCGCCGAGGTGACGGTCTTCGCGCCCGGCTTGCGCACCCCGCGCATGGACATGCAGAGGTGCTCCGCCTCGATCACCACCAGGGCCCCGCGCGGCTCGAGCACCTGCATGAGCGCGTCCGCGATCTGGCTGGTCATCCGCTCCTGGACCTGCGGCCGCCGCGCGTAGATATCCACCAGCCTCGCCAGCTTGGACAGGCCGGTGATCTGGCCCTTTTCGTTCGGTATGTACGCCACGTGGGCCCGGCCGAAGAATGGCACCAGGTGGTGCTCGCACGTGCTGTAGACGTCGATGTCGCGGACCAGGATCAGTTCGTCGTGGTCGGCGTCGAACACCGTGCTGAGCACGTCCTCCGGGTGCTGGGACAGCCCGGAGAACTGCTCCACGTAGGCGCGGGCGACGCGGGCGGGCGTGTCCACCAGCCCGTCACGGTCGGGGTCCTCCCCGATCGCGGCCAGGATTTCCCGTACCGCCCGCTCGATCCGCGGCAGGTCGATCGGCTCGGTCAAAGCGGTTCGCCGGGCACGGCGTCATCGGTGCCGAACGGGGGCAGCGCTGGGGGCGCGCCGCCGCCCAGCGAGTTTGCCACGCTGGACTGCCCGTTGCCGGCCGAGGGCAGGTCCTTGCCGTCGGAGGCCGCGGTCAGGGCCAGTTCCTTGGGCGTGAGCACCGGCGGGCGGTCCGAGGGCAGCCGCTTCCCGTAGCCGGTGTAGGAGCCGCGGGAGGGGCGCGTCTTGATCGGCGCGAAGATCCTCAGGACTTCCTCCCGGCTCAGCGTCTCCTTGTCCATGAGCTGCAGGACCAGGTCGTCGAGCACCTCACGGTAGGCGACCAGGATCTCCCAGGCCTCGTCGTGCGCCGCCTCGATCAGCCGGCGCACCTCCTCGTCGATGGTGGACGCGATCTCCTCGGAGTAGTCCCTGGTGTGCGACATCTCCCGGCCGAGGAACGGCTCGCCGTCGCCGGTGCCGAACTTGCGGGCGCCCAGCCGCTCGCTCATGCCGTACTCGGTCACCATGCCCCGGGCGATCTGGCTGGCCTTCTCGATGTCGTTGGCCGCGCCCGTGGTTGGCTCGTGGAAGACCAGTTCCTCGGCGGTGCGCCCGCCGAGGAGCATGGCGAGCTGGTCCATCATCTCCGACCGGGTGACGAGGAACTTGTCCTCCTGCGGAGCCGAGGCGGTGTAGCCGAGGGCGCGGCCCCGGGGGATGATCGTGATCTTGTGGACCGGGTCGGCGTTGGGCAGGGCGTGGCCGACCAGCGCGTGCCCGCCCTCGTGGTAGGCGATAAGCTTGCGCTCCTTCTCGGACAGGAGCACGCTCTTGCGCTCCGGGCCTGCCATCACCCGGTCGATCGACTCCTCCAGCGCGGCCATGGTGATCTTCGTCCCGTTGGCGCGCGCGGTCAGCAGGGCCGCCTCGTTGATCACGTTGGCCAGGTCCGCACCGGTGAACCCGGCCGTCCGGCGCGCAATCATGTCCAGTTCCACGCCGTCGGCGAACGGCTTGCCCCGGGCGTGCACCCGCAGGATGCCCTTGCGCCCGGCGAGGTCGGGCTGCGCGACGACGATCTGCCGGTCGAACCGGCCGGGGCGCAGCAGCGCCGGGTCGAGGATGTCGGGCCGGTTGGTGGCCGCGATCACTATGACGCCGCCCTTGACGTCGAACCCGTCCAATTCGACAAGCAACTGGTTGAGGGTCTGCTCGCGCTCGTCGTGCCCGCCGCCGAACCCGGCGCCACGGTGCCGGCCGACCGCGTCGATCTCGTCAACGAACACGATCGCGGGGGCGTTGGCCTTGGCCTGCTCGAACAGGTCCCGAACCCGGGAGGCGCCGACGCCGACGAACATCTCCACGAAGTCGGACCCGGAGATCGAGTAGAACGGCACCCCAGCCTCCCCGGCCACCGCACGGGCCAGCAGGGTCTTGCCGGTGCCCGGCGGGCCGTAGAGCAGCACGCCCTTGGGGATCTTTGCGCCGATCGCCTGGAACTTGCCGGGGGTCTGCAGGAATTCCTTGATCTCCTGGAGTTCCTCGATGGCCTCGTCGGCCCCTGCCACGTCGGCGAAGGTGGTCTTCGGGGTGTCCTTGGTGATCAGCTTCGCCTTGGACTTGCCGAAGTTCATCACCCGCGAGCCGCCGCCCTGCATCTGGTTCAGCAGGAAGAAGAAGATCAGGATGATCAGGATGTAGGGCAGGAAGCTGAAGATCACGCCGATGACGGTGTTGCCGCTGGGCACCTGGACGTTGTAGCCACCGCTCGGCGGGTTCTTCTGGAGTTCCGCGGCGAGCTGCTGGCCCTGGTTGCCGACCCAGCTTGCCTGGAACCGCTGGCCCGAGTCCGTCACGATCTCGATCGTCTGGTTCTTGTCGATCAAGGTCGCCGACTTGACGTGCCCACTGTAAATATCGGCAACGACCCTCGACGTCGAGGTCGGCGTGTACGAGGCACCCCGGTTCGCGTAGGCGAACACGACAAAGAACAGCAGCAGCATCACAAGGACCGCGATGAACGGCCCGCGGAAGTAACGCTTCAGATCCATCGATTAACGACCCCGCCTGCTCCGGGCGGGTTCCTCCTGACCAGCCTGCGTTGTTACCCGCCAGCCTCCGGCGGGACTGTCGTGCGCCCCAGTGACCATGCCGGCTTCCTTTGCCATTCCCGGTGGAGGTACGGGTTAGTTGACGTTACACCGCGCCCGGGACTTCTCGGGCGGCCGCGCCGCCCCAGGTTTCCCGGTGGTCCTCTCCTCGCATCAACGCTCCCCATCGCTAATGCTGTTCCCCGGTCTTACCCGCTGTGCCCGGGGTCAGGCATCCGGTCCGGTCTCCCCTCCCCGGCGGCGGCATTCCCGGCCCCGCCGTACACGTGCGGGGCGAGCGTGCCGACGAACGGCAGGTTCCGGTACCGCTCCGCGTAGTCCAGCCCGTACCCGACCACGAAGTCGTTGGCGATGTCGAAGCCCGTGTAGGCCACATCGACGTCCATCCGCGCCGCGCCCGGCTTGCGGAGCAGAACACACAGCCGCAACGAGGCGGGCTGCCGTGAGCGCAGGTTGCCGACCAGCCAGGAGAGCGTCAGGCCGGAATCGACGATGTCCTCCACGATGAGGACATCCCTGCCGGAAATGTCCGTATCGAGGTCCTTGAGGATGCGCACCACGCCGGAGGACCTGGTGCCGGAACCGTAGGAAGAGACGGCCATCCAGTCCATCTCCACCGGCAGCCGCATCGCCCTGGCGAGATCGGCCATGATCATGACCGCGCCCTTGAGCACCCCGACGAGCAGCAGGTTCCGCCCCGCGTAGTCCGCGTCGATCTCGGCCGCAAGCTCCGCCACCCGCTCCTGCAGGCGGCCGGCCGGGATGAGGATCTGTTTGAGGTCGGCTCCCATGTCAGTCGCGTCCAACCGGGCCCTCCGATGTGCCTCGTCCGCCCGGCGCGCTGGCGTGACCGGCGGTGAAAAGCAGTTTGCCACGCTGCCGCATGCCGCGGACACCTCCGGGGAGGTCCGTCCAGCGCTGCCCGTGCCAGGAGGTGACCAGGGCGTCAAGGGCCCCGACGTGGGCCGCGGTCAGCGCCCCGGGCGGGCAGCCCGCAGCGACCGCGGCCTGCCGGAGCACCCGGGTCCTGATTGCGTCGGGCAGGCCGGCCAGCAGCCCGGCCTCCCAGGCCCCGTCGGCGCCGCGCGCCTGCTCCGCATGCGCGGCGGCGAGTTCGTCCAGCGCTTCGGCGTCGGCGCGGAACTGGCGCGCGCTGCGGGCCAGCGCCTCGGCCACCCCGGGGCCGAGCGCGGACTCCAGGGCGGGCAGCGCCTGGTGGCGGACCCGCGCCCGGGCGAAGGCGGGGTCGGCGTTCTGCGGGTCATCCCAGGGCCGCAGGCCGAGGGACTCGCAGGCGGACCGCAACGTGGCCCGGCCGACCCCGAGCAGCGGGCGCCGGTAGGGCCCACGCGAGGACGGCATGCCCGCCAGCGACCTGGTCCCGGAACCGCGGGCCAGCCCGAGCAGGACGCTTTCCGCCTGGTCGTCCCGGCTGTGCGCGAGGAGCACCGCCACCGCCCCCGTGCGGTGCGCGGCGTCGGCGAGCGCCGCGTACCGCGCGGTACGCGCCGCCGCCTCGGGCCCGCCGTGGCCGGGCTCACGCGATACCGCGACGCGAAGGCAGGCCACCGGCTCCAGGCCGAGCCCGGTGAGCGCCCCGGCCACCTCGCGGGCGCGGCCGGCGGACCCGGGCTGCAGCGCGTGGTCCACGGTGACACCGCCCGCCCGCAGGCCGCAGCGTGGTGCCTCGTGCGCCAGCGCTGCGGCCAGGGCGAGCGAGTCCGCGCCGCCGGAGCAGGCGGCCAGCACCAGATCTCCCCCGGCGAACTCCCCCAGGCACCGGCGGACCGCGGAGCGTACCTCCGCAACCGCCGGCGGTGGGCCCATGCTCAGCCGCTGCCGGCGGCCAGTGCCCCGCCCCCGCCCCCGACGCGGGCCAGCCACAGCTGCGGGTCGGTCAGCTCGGCAGGGACCGGGAGGGTTTCCGGCGAGGTCCACACCCGGTTGAAGACGTCCATTCCGGCCTCGCCCACCACCGTCTGGACGAACCGGGACCCCTGGGCGTACTGCTTCATCTTCAGGTCGATCCCCAGGATCCGGCGGAGCGTCTGCTCCACCCGGCCGGCGCCGGACCTGCGGGCGTTGAACCGGGACCTGATCTGCGCGACGGTGGGCACCACCTGCGGGCCGACGGCGTCCATCACGTAGTCACCGTGCCCCTCGACCAACGTCATCACGCAGGTCAGCCGCTCCAGGACCGCCCGTTGCTCCGGGGTCTGGATCGCCTCGATGAGGCTGTCCGCGTGCCCGTTGCCCCGCACCGCCCCGGCGACGGCGTCCGCCGCGGACCTGAGCCGGGTCACGATGGTCGCCGGGTCGAGGTCGGAGGCCAGCAGGAAGTCGGTCATCTGCTGCTGGACGTACGCGCGGAGCCAGCTCACCGAGCTGAACTGGGTCCTGTGGGTCTCCTCGTGCAGGCACACCCAGCGGCGGAAGTCGTGCGGGTCCACGTCGAGTTCGCGCTCGACCATGAGGATGTTCGGCGCGACCAGGGTCAGCCGCCCGGCGGGCGCGATGTCCTCCGGCAGGTCCGGATCCGGCGGCAGGAAGAGCTCGTACTGCCCGAGCACCCGGCCGGCCAGGTAGGCCAGGATGAGCCCCGCCTGCATGCCGGTGACCCGGGACCCGAGCGAGGCCACCATGGAGCCGGGCGCGGGCACCCGGCCCTGCTCACGCAGGTGCTCCACCAGTGGGTCCAGCACAACACGGAAGCCGTCGATGTTGGCCCGGATCCAGCCGGGCCGGTCCACCACGGCCACCTGCCCGCCGTCCTCAGCGCCGGCCATCCCGGTAACCAGCCGGACCGGCTCGGCGACCACGCCGGCCAGTTCGTGCAACTCCGAGACCACGGCCCTGGCCTCGGCCAGGCTGACCTGGGGCCCCGGCCGGACCCACCGCACGCCTGTAGAAATAGCCAGGTCCCAGTCGATCATCTGTCCGCTGCTCACTACTCCACGGTACGACCACCCGCCGGCTCCCGGGGACGCGACCGGGCCTCAGCACCCCGCGGCGCCGTGGCGCCAGCCCCGGCGGCGCCCAGCTCCGGTACCCGGCGGCGCCCCGCTCCGGTACCCGGCGGCGCCCGGCGTCAGCGGCAGCCGCAGCCCGCGAGCACGGTGGCCATGGCGTCCATCGTGCCCGCCGCGGCCGGCAGCATGCTTCCCTTGGGGATCCGGTCCGCCATGAACGCGAACGCGAGCACCCGGCCGCTGGCGTCGTCGACGATCCCGGCCAGGCTCGCCACCCTGGTCAGGTTGCCGGTTTTCGCCCGGACCACGCCCAGGGCCGGCGGCCCGAAGCTGCCGAACACGCTCTGCCCGGGCGCCAGCGTGCCGGAGAACCCGGCCACCGGCATGCCGGTGACGGCGGCGCGCAGCGCGGCCGGCCCGCGCGCCGCCGCCAGCCGGACAATCGCGGCCAGCGCGGCCGGGGTGACCCGGTCCAGCGTGGACAGGCCGCTGCCGTCCACGAGGTGGACGCCGCGGCCGGCGCCGAGCGTGCGCAGCACCGCGGTCACGGCGGCGGCGGCGCCGCTGAACGAGGCCGGTTTCCCGGTGCGCAGCGCGACCTGCCTGGCCAGGTCCTCCGCGATCACGTTGTTGCTCTCCCGCAGCATCCAGCCGACGATCGCGGACAGTTCGGGCGAGCGGACCGCCGCCACGGGCACCGCGCGCCGTGGCAGGCGCCCGGGCACGGCCCCGCCCGCCACGTGGATCCCGTCGCGGCGGAGGAATCCCGCGAAAGCCCCCGCCGCCTCCGCCGCGGGCGTGGTGGACCGGGGCCGGAAGTTGCCGGGGTCGTCGGCGTTCTGGGGCTTCCCCGACGGCGTCAGCCGGCCCTGGTCCACCTCCAGCGAGGTGATCGGCGTGACGTTGCCGGTGCTGATGTAGCCGGGGGTCCAGCCCGGTGCGGTGGCCGGGCCGGTGAACAGCGAGATGTCGTAGCTAAGCCGCACCTTCCGGGTGCCGCGGGCGGCCAGCCATCGGGCGGTCGCCGCGGCCAGCGACGCGAGCGTGGCGGGCTGCGGGTAGTCCGAGCGCGGCGGCGCCCCCGCGGCGAGCGTCGGGTCACCCCCGCCGGCCAGCGTCAGCAGGCCCGGCCGCGCCCCGGCGACCACCCGGGTGGTGAACCGGGCGGAAGGGCCGAGGGCGCGCAGCGCCGCCACCGCGGTGAGCAGTTTCGCGTTGGACGCGGGCTCGAACGCCGACGCGGCGTTGCGCGAGTACAGCACCTCGCCGGTACCGAGGTCGGTGACCACCGCCCCGGCGTGCTGCCCCAGCGGCTGCGCGGCGAGCAGCGGGGAGAGCAGGCCGGCCAGCCGCCGCCGGCCCGGCGCCGCGCCGCGCGCGCTAGCCGGGGCCAGCACCGGCCCGGGCGCCTCCAGCCGGGCCCCGGCCACCCTCGGGACCTGCCACAGGTCCAGCCGCTCGGGCAGCATGGTGGCGACTGCCACGCCCGCGCCCAGGGTAAGGACGTTAAGCATCGCGAGCGTGGCCAGCGCGGTGACACCTGCGCGGTTCGTCACCACCTGCCCTCTCAGGAGATGCTTGTCTTGCCGGACGCTGGGAAGCCCGGCTGGCGGCCCGGGCCCGCGATGCCACCGCGGCGCGGGCTCCCGCGACGGCGTCACATCATTGTCGCGCCGAGGGAGGCGAGGAGTGGAGTTCGACGTAATCATCGAGATCCCCAAGGGCCAGCGCAACAAGTACGAGATGGATCACGTGACCGGCCGGATCCGGCTGGACCGGATGCTGTTCACCTCCACCCGGTACCCCTCAGACTACGGCTTCGTCGAGGACACGCTCGCCGACGACGGCGACCCCCTGGACGCCCTGGTGCTGCTGGAAGAGCCGACGTTCCCCGGGTGCGTCATTGCCTGCCGGGCGATCGGCATGTTCCGCATGCGGGATGAGAAGGGCGCCGACGACAAGGTGCTCTGCGTCCCGGCCACCGACCCGCGGAACGACTACCTGCAGGACATCGAGGACGTCCCCGCCTTTGACCGGCTTGAGATCCAGCACTTCTTCGAGGTGTACAAGGAGCTGGAGCCCGGCAAGAACGTGGAGGGCTTCAGCTGGGCCGGCCGGGAGGCGGCCGAAGCGCAGATCGAGGCGTGCCGCCGCCGGGCCGCCGGCCAGCCCGGAACATGATCGGTGCTCGCGCGCGCTCCGGCCGATGCGCGACACTGGACGCAGGGACGTGCCAAGGAGGGTCCCGTGGCTGAATCAGACGATGTGCTCGGCCGGGCGCCGCTGTTCGAGGCGCTGGACGAGGAGGGCACGAAAGCGCTGCGGGCTGGGATTCACGACACCACCCTGGTCCGGGGCGACCGGGTGTTCGACGAGGGCGACGCGGGCGACCGGCTGTACGTGATCCTGGAGGGCAAGATCAAGCTGACGAGGACCGCGCCTGACGGCCGGGAGAACCTGCTGTCGGTGCTGGGCCCGGGTGAGATGTTCGGCGAACTGTCGCTGTTCGACCCGCGGCCGCGGACCGCGAGCGCGGTCGCGGTGACCGACGCTCACCTGGCCGGGCTCGGCCACGACTACCTTCGGGACTGGCTCACCGGCCGGCCGGACGTGGCGATGCACCTGCTCCGCGCGCTGGCCCAGCGGCTGCGCCGGGCCAACGACGTGATGGCCGACCTGGTGTTCACCGACGTGCCCGGGCGCGTGGCGAAGGCCCTGCTGGACCTGGCGGACCGGTTCGGGGAGGAACAGGACGGCGGGCTGGAGGTGCACCACGACCTCACCCAGGAGGAACTGGCCCAGCTCGTCGGGGCGTCGCGGGAGACCGTGAACAAGGCCCTCGCGGACTTCTCCGCGCGTGGCTGGCTGGTGCTGCACGCTAAATCCGTGCTGATCCTGGACCGGGATCGGCTCGCGCGACGAGCGCGATGAACGGGGTGCCCGACGGTCATCTGGGCGTGGGCTGAACGCCCGTGCCCAGATAACACATCCGTCACCCCTGCGTGAGTCCACGCTGACCCCGAACGTCGCCGGCGGTGGCGTTTGCTGGGGTGCCCGCCTCGGCTTCCGCCCGCGCCTCTTAGGGAGAAACGCCCGGGGGGAGGTTGCCCTGGTCCGCTAGGTACTGGAGTGCGGCCCGGACGGAAAGAGCGGCGAAGGGCCAGAGGGCGCGGTCCACGTCGTGGTAGATGCGGGCGACGATCTGGTCCGCGGTGCGGTCGCCGGCATCGAGGGCGGCCTCGACCTCGGCCAGGCGCTCGCGGCGATGGGAGGCGTAGTAGTCGAGCGTGGTCGCGGGGCTGGCGAGGAGGGGGCCGTGCCCCGGGAGCAGGACCGTCAGGCCGGCCTGGTCCGTGAGGGCCCGCAGGCGGTCCAGGGAGGCCAGGTAGTCGGTCAGGTTGCCGTCGCCGGCGATGACCGTGGTGCCGCGACCGAGCACGGTGTCGCCGGTGAGCAGTGCCTGGTCGGCGGGCAGGTGCAGGCAGACCGAGTCGGCGGAGTGGCCGGGGGTGGCGACCACGCGGATCTCGCAGCCCGCGGCCGTGATCGTGTCGCCGGGGGACAGGCCCTCATCGCCCAGGCGGAACGCGGGGTCGGCGGCCCGGACCGGGGCGCCGGTGAGCGCGGCGAACGCGGCGGCGCCGGCGGAGTGGTCCGGGTGGGAGTGGGTGAGCAGGATGGCGGCGACCCGCTGCCCGGCGGCGGCGGCCTGGTCGCGGACGCGGCGCAGGTGGGCCGCGTGCCCGGGGCCCGGGTCGACGACCACCGCCCACGGCGAGCCGGGCTCGGCGATGACCCAGGTGTTGGTGCCGTCCAGGGTCGTCGGCGAGGGGTTCGGCGCGAGCACGCAGCGCGCCCGCCGGGTCCCCACGCCGTCGATCGCGGCGCGGTCGGTCACAGCGGGTACTCCACGCCCTCAGGGACCGTCAGCCACGCGGCACCCTCGGCGATCATGACCTCGGGGATCAGCGCGGTCATCCGCCGGCGCGCGGCGAGCGCGGCGGGGACCGTGCCGCACGCCCGCAGTTCCCCGAGCGTGACCGCGGTGGGGGGCCACAGCGAGATCTCCCCGCGGGACGCCGCTTCCAGCGCCGCGGCGGGCTCCAGCCACACGGCCTCGTCCGCTTCCCCGCTGACGTCCCGGGCGCGCTGGCCGTCCGGCAGCGCGGCGGCGAAGAACCTGGTGTCGTAGCGGCGTGCCTCCGTCACCGGGGTGATCCACCGGGCCCAGGGCCGGAGCAGGTCGCTGCGCAGCACGAGGCCGCGCCGGCGCAGCAGCCCGGCGAGGGAGAGCGAGCCCGCCAGCAGTTCCCTGCGGTCGGCCTCCAGGGCTTCATCCCCGGCCGTGGCCAGCACCGTCCCGGCGTCCGGCCCGGCCAGCAGGACGCCGGACTCCTCGAACGTCTCCCGCACCGCGGCGCAGACCAGGGCGTGGGCCAGTTCCGCCGGGGCGTCCAGGCGCGTGCCCCATTCCGCGGCGCCCGGGCCCGCCCACGGGATGGTTTCGTCGGCGTCGCCGGGGTCCACGGAGCCGCCGGGGAACACGTAGGCGCCCGCCGCGAACGCCATGGAGGCCCGCCGCCGGAGCATGTAGACGCGGAGACCGTGCCGGTCCGTGGCGCCCGGCGGGCCGCCCTCCGGCGGGCCGCCGCCGGCCGGGCGCAGCAGCATGACCGTGGCCGCGTCCCGCGGCGTCACCGGGGGCACGGTCCCATCCAGTACCTCACGGGCGCCCTCCGCGAATCGCGGCGGCAGCCGGATGCCCGGCCGGCGTGACGGCGGCTCAGTCACCGACCTCTACGATCAGCTCGATCTCGACGGGGGCGTCGAACGGCAGCACCGCCGTCCCGACCGCGCTGCGGGCGTGCCGGCCGGCCTCACCGAACACCTCGAGCAGGAGTTCACTGGCGCCGTTCACGACCTGCGGCTGGGCGGTGAAGGCGGGAGCGCTGGCCACGTACCCGGTCACCTTGACCACCTGGGTCACCGCGGACAGCCCGCCGGTGACCGAGGCGACCGCGGCCAGCGCGTTCAGCGCGGCGGTGCGGGCCAGCGCGGCCGCCTCGGCGGCCGTGACCTCGGCACCCACCTTGCCGGTGAGCAACAGCTTCCCGTCGATCATGGGCAGCTGGCCGGCCGTGTACACGTACCGGCCGGTGCGGACGGCGGGCACGTAGGCCGCCAGCGGGGCGGGCACGGCGGGCAGTTCCAGCCCCAGCGCGGCGAGCCGGGATTCCGGGGTTTCGCTCATTGTTTGAGCCTTTTCATGTACGCGACGAGCTGCTCGGCGTTGGGCCCGGGGATCACGGCCACCAATTCCCAGCCGTCGTCGCCCCAGTTGTCCAGGATCTGCTTGGTGGCGTGCACCAGCAGGGGCACGGTCACGTACTCCCACTTGATCATTGGCAGTCAGGGGCGCACCGGCGCGGGCCGGTTTCCCCAACCCCCTCTCCGGTCACAGGTGAGCTGGCTAGCCGACAGCCTACGGCCGGCTCCCTACCTGTCACCGATGTCGCGCGCCATCTTCACCTGCCCGTTGCACCCGCGCTTCGGCCCGGGAATCAGGGCGGTGGCCGGGCACGGCCCGAGGATCAGCGGTGGCCGCGGTGTCTGCCCGCGGTTGGAGTCGTTCCGGCAGCGGTTCCTGCCCGCGGTTGGAGTCCTTCCGGCAGCGGTTCCTGCCCGCGGTTGGAGTCCTTCCGGCAGCGGTTCCTGCCCGCGGTTGGAGTCCTTCCGGCAGCGGTTCCTGCCCGCAGTTGAAGTCCTTCCGGGCAGCGGGGCATGGCGCACGGCAGCGGGAGATCACGCGCACTGCGCCCGGCGCGCGGTGCTACGCGCCGCGCCGGGCGCCGTTATGCAGCGTGTCCCCGGCCTGCCTACGCGGCCTCCGTCGTCCCGCCCTTGGGCGGCTCGCCGGGCGGAAGCTCGCCGGGCTGGTCCGCCTCCGGCAGCGGCGGGATCTCGGGGTCGGCAAGCTCGGCCGCGGGCGGCGGCTCGATCTCCGGCGGCGGCTCGATACCGCTGATCTCGGCCTCTGCCTGGGCCACCTCGGCGTCACCGGTGTCGGCGAGCGAGGGCCCCACCTGGGTCCGCTCCGCGGGCGTCATCTTCTCGAAGAACCGCAGCAACTCGACCGGGACGGGCATGACCAGCGTGCTGTTGCGCTCCGACGCGACCTCGACCACGGTCTGCAGCAGCCTGAGCTGCAGCGCGGCCGGGTCCCTGGCCATGACGTTGGCGGCGGCGGCCAGCCGCTTGGACGCCTGATACTCCCCGTCAGCGGTGATGATCCGGGCCCGCCGCTCCCGCTCTGCCTCGGCCTGCCGGGACATCGAGCGCTTCATGCCCTCGGGCAGGTTCACGTCCTTGATCTCCACGCGCTCGACCCGGATGCCCCACGGTCCCTCGGTGGGCTCGTCGATGATCCGCCGCAGCTCACGGTTGACGGTCTCGCGTTCGGCGAGCAACTGGTCCATCTCGGACTGGCCGATGATCGACCGGAGCGAGGTCTGCGCCTGCTGGGACACCGCGAACATGTAGTTCTGCACGTTGATGACGGCCTTGATCGGGTCAACCACGCGGAAATACACCACCGCGTCCACTCGGACGCTGACGTTGTCCCTGGTGATGCCCTCCTGGGCCGGGACGGCCATCGCGATGATCTGCATGTTGACCTTCTGCAGCCTGTCGCCGATGGGGCGGATGATCGTCAGCCCCGGCCCGCGGGTCTCCGGGAGGACCTTGCCGAACCGGAAGATCAGTCCGCGCTCGTACTGCTGTACCACACGCAGTGAGCGGCCAACGACGGTCAGACCGCCGACCACGATGACGATGAGTATCACAAGGAGCGCTGCGAGCATGGGAACACCCCTTCTCTGCCGCTGCGCGCGGCCGAAGCGGCCGCCTCTTGCGTCCAGCCTAATGACAATCCGGACAGGGTGTACCGCGCGGCAGGCCGGAGGCGCGGGGTGGGGGGCCGCACCACCGGCCGGAGCGGCGGGCCCCGCACCACCGGCCGGAGCGGCGCGGGAGCGAGGATAGCCTGGTGCCGGTGAGGGCTCGGGACACCGACTGGGAAGGCGTGCGGCTGCACGTCGTCACCGGCAAGGGCGGCACCGGCAAGACGACGGTGGCCGCCGCGCTGGCTCTTGCGCTCGCGTCGTCGGGCGGCCGGGTCCTGCTCATGGAGGTGGAGGGCCGCCAGGGCATCGCCCAGCTGTTCGACTGCCCGCCACTGCCCTACGGGGAACGCAAGGTGGCGGTCGCACCCGGCACTCCGGCGGTGCCCGGAGGTGACGTCTACGCGCTCGCCGCCGACCCGGAATCGGCGCTCATCGAGTACCTGGAGATGTTCTACAACCTCCGGCACGCCGGCCGTACCCTCACCAGGCTCGGCATCGTGGACTTCGCGACCACTATCGCGCCGGGGCTGCGCGACGTGCTGCTGACCGGGAAGGCCGCCGAGGCCACCCGTCGCCGGGTGTCCGGGCGCCACGTCTACGACGCGGTGGTCATGGACGCCCCGCCGACGGGGCGGATCAGCCGCTTCCTCAATACCGCGACCGAGGTCTCCGGGCTGGCAAAGGTGGGGCCGATCCGGGGCCACGCCGACACCGTGCAGCGGGTGATCCGCTCCCCCGAAACCGCGGTTCACTTCGTCGCGGTGCTGGAGGAGATGCCGGTGCAGGAGACGCTGGACGGGATCGCGGAACTGCGCGGCCTGGCCCAGGGCGGCTTCCAGGTCGGCGCCGTCATGATCAACATGGTGCGGCCCACCGTGCTCACCGACGACCAGCTCGCCGCGGCGGCAGCGGGCGAGCTGGACCGGGACGAGCTGGTGCTGGGGCTCAAGACGGCGGGGCTCGAGGGGAGCCGCGGGCCCGACGGGAGCAACGACGTGGCCGACGCGCTCGCGGTGGAACTCGGCGAGCACGCGACCGGCGTGCTGAGCCAGCGGGAGCACCGGCGCGCGCTGGTCGAGGCCGGGCAGCCCTGCTACGACCTACCGCTGGTGACCGACGGCATGGACCTGTCCGGGCTGTACCGGCTCGCGGCGGCCCTGCGTGAGCAGGGAGCAGCGTGACCGGGAGCGGCGTGAGCGAGGGGGCCAAGGCGCCGCCGCGGCTGGACGCCGACCGGCTGCTCGACGACCCGCGGACGCGGATCATAGTGTGCTGCGGTTCCGGCGGGGTGGGCAAGACCACGGCGGCGGCCGCGCTTGGCCTGCGCGCGGCGGAGCGCGGGCGGCATGTGGTGGTGCTCACCGTCGACCCGGCGCGCCGGCTTGCCCAGTCCATGGGCCTGTCCAGCCTGGACAACACGCCGCGGCCGGTCCCGCTGCCGGGCGCGGCGGGCGGGGACGGCACGCTGCACGCCATGATGCTGGACATGAAGCGCACGTTCGATGAGATCGTCGAGGCGCACGCCGATCCTGACCGGGCCGAGCAGATCCTGGCCAATCCCTTCTACCAGTCGCTGTCCTCGAGCTTCGCCGGCACGCAGGAGTACATGGCGATGGAGAAGCTGGGGCAGTTGCGCCGGTCCGAGCAGTGGGACCTGATCGTGGTGGACACCCCGCCGAGCCGGTCGGCGCTCGACTTCCTTGATGCCCCGCAGCGCCTGTCCCGGTTCCTGGACGGCCGGCTGATCAAGCTGCTCACGGCGCCCACCAGGGCCGGCGGGCGGGCCTACCTGAGGGTGGTCAACGCGGGCTTCGGCGTGCTCACGGGCATCGTCACGAAGATCCTGGGCGCGCAGGTGCTGCGCGACGTGCAGACCTTCATAGCGGCCTTCGACACGATGTTCGGCGGGTTCCGGGAGCGGGCCGAGGACACCTACCGGCTGCTACAGACGCCGGGGACGGCGTTTCTGGTGGTGGCGACCCCCGAGCCGGACGCCCTCAGGGAGGCGTCGTACTTCGTGGAGCGGCTGTCGGAGGACCGGATGCCGCTGGCGGGGCTGATCCTCAACCGGGTGCACCGCTCCCCGGCGGCGCGGCTGTCGGCGGCCCGGAGCCTGGCCGCGGCGGAGGCGCTGCTGCCGGGGGGCGCGGCGCCGGAGAACTCGCACTCGGCGGGGAACGGCGGTGGCGGCGACGCTTCGGCGTTCCCGCTCGCCGTGGCCGCGCTCCGGCTGCACGCCGAGCGGATGCAGCTCATCGCCGCCGAGCGGCGCCTGGCGCAGCGCTTCACCGCGGCCCATCCCGGCGTCCCGGTGGCAAGGGTGACCGCCCAGCCGGAGGACGTGCACGACCTGGCCGGCCTTCAAGTGATAGGCGAAGCCCTCAACGCCGACTAGCGCAGCGAATAAGCAGGAAGAACCGCGAAGGACGCGGTCAGCTTGCCAGGAACCGCAACCGGCATTCGCGGGGTTCCGGGGGCTCGGCCCCCGGGGTCAGCCCACTGAGCCAGGCTGAGGCGAAGTTGCCCGAAGTGCAACGAGCATGGTTAGCCGCCCCGCTCAGCTCTTCAAGAGGCGACGAGCTGAGCCTCGTCGGCGGTGCGCTCGTAGGCGTTCCTGGCGTTCTCCAGCAGCTCGCGCCACGAGGTCACGTCGGGCCGGCGGCGGAGCAGAGCACGTCGCTCGCGCTCGGTCATGCCGCCCCACACCCCGAACTCGATGCGGTTGTCCAGGGCGTCCGCGAGGCACTCGGTGCGGACGACGCAGCCACGGCAGATCAGCTTGGCCCGGTTCTGCGCCGCCCCCTGGACGAACAGCTCGTCAGGGTCCGTTTCCTTGCACGCGGCGCGGGCGGTCCAGTCAGCGATCCACATCTGGTCCAACTCCTCCTGATCGTCACGCCCTCGGGGGGTCGTCACGCCGGGTGGCGTTTCACGAGCGATCCAGGCCGGCCGCGGGGGCACCGGCACCTGTTGCCATGTTGCCGAAACCGTAACTTACGCAAAGTCCGGGGTCAGGCGCTAGACCCCGTTCGGTCCATTTCCCAGATAGCCCACATGGGCCATGTCGCGCACAGTCAGTAGTCCTTCACTGGACGACGAGTAGTTTCCGCAGGATAGCGGCTCACAATACGGTCGCGCTAGGGGCAGCCGGCGACAGCAGCCACCCGCCGGAGCCTCCGGGCGTACCCTGAGTCCGTGCGAACACCAAGCTTCTTGGCTGAAGACAGCCTGCTCGGCAAGGCAAGCGTGGTGGTACGGCTCGCGGTGGCGGCGGCCGTTGGCGGTGCCCTGCTGGCCGGACTTTCCCTGCCCGCGGTGGGCGCCATCGGCACGATCGTCCGGAACGCGGCGACCAAGTTCAACACCCTGGATACGCCGGAACTGCACCAGATCCCGGTCCGCTCGGCGATCCTGGACCGGCACGGCAAGGTGCTCGCCTACTACTATCCGCGCGGCATCGACCGCGTCCCGGTGCCGTACTCGCGGATCGCCCCGGTCATGCGGGAGGCCATCGTCGCGATCGAGGACTCCCGGTTCTACCAGCACGGCGCGATCGACTTCCGCGGCACCGTGCGGGCGGTGGTCAACAACCTGGAGCACCAGTCGGTCCAGGGCGGGTCCACGCTGGCGCAGCAGTACGTGAAGAACGTGGAGATCCTCTCCTCGCCCAACCCGCAACAGGCGTTCGCCAGCGCGACCGCCGACACGATCGGCCGGAAGATCCGCGAGCTGCGGATGGCCGCGCGGGTCGAGCACACCATGTCCCGGGACCAGATCCTGGCCGGGTACCTGAACGCCGCGTTCTTCGGCAACCAGTCCTACGGCGTCGAGGTCGCCGCGGAGCGCTACTTCAGCACCTCAGCCGCCAAGCTCACGCTGCCCCAGGCGGCGATGCTGGCGGGCATCGTGGAGAATCCCAGCCAGTACAACCCGCTGGGCACCGCGCAGGACGTCCAGGCGACCCAGGAGCGGCGGAACACCGTGCTCGCCCGGATGGCCCAGCTGCATTACATCTCCGCGGCCACCGCCGCGGCGGCGGAGAAGACGAAGATCGCGCTGAACCCGTCGCAGCCTCAGTCCGGGTGCACCAGCAGGTCGGCGAGGTACGCCGGGTACCTGTGCGACTACGTGGTTGCGGTCATCCGCCACGACACGGCCTACAAGCAGGTCTGGAACAGGCTCAACGGCATCGGCGGGCTGACGATCACGACCACGCTCGATCCCGGTGACCAGCGCGCGGCCAACCGCGCGGTGAACTATGAGATGCCGCCGCCGCCGAACCCGGCCAACCCCGGGAAGAACGCGGATACCGAGGTGCTCATCCAGCCGGGGACCGGCAAGATACGGGCGATCGCCATCGACCGGCCGTACGGCACCGGGAAGCGGCACAACCTCGTGAACTACGCGGTGGGCCCGCAGTACGACGGTACCGGCGGCGTGCAGATCGGCTCCACCGGCAAGGTCTACGTCATGGTGACCGCGCTGCTGCAGGGCATACCGTTCGGGTACTCGAAGACGGTGGGCTACTCCGCCAGGGTCTCCGGCTACACCAACTGCAAAGGCCAGCCGGTGGGTACCCTGCTGCCCAACGGCCAGCTCGGATGGTCGCTGCACAACGACGAGAGCGAGCGGGGCGGCCATTACACGCTTTACACCGGCACCACCGCCTCGATAAACGTGTGGTTCGCCTATCTGGAGCAGAAGGTCGGTCTCTGTGACTCGGTCAAGACCGCCGCCCGGATGGGCCTGACCTGGCCGGACGGGAAGTCGCTGCTCAAGCCCGACCGCCGCGAGGGGCACCCCCTGAGCGCGGACAACGACCCGTCGTTCACCCTCGGCGCCGACGACGTCACCCCGCTGGGCGTCGCCGCGGCCGACGCGACCCTGCCGGCCCGCGGCATCTTCTGCAGCCCGATCGCGATCAGCAAGATCGTGACCAACACCGGCCAGAACCTGCCGGTGGAATCGGCCAACTGCCGCCGTGTACTGCCCGCGGTGATCGCGGACGCGGCCAACTACATCCTGCAGGGTGACCTGAATGGCCTGGGCACGGCCACGGCGGACAACATTCCGCGGCCGGCCGCGTCCAAGACGGGGACGGCGGACAACTACATGTCGGCGTTCTTCGTCGGGTACACCCCGACCCTGCTGGGTGCGGTCTGGGTGGGCAACCCCATTTCCCCGAAAGACCACCCGATGCTCGGCTACCCCGGGTCTTGTTACCGGACCGTGGGCTACTGCGTGGGCTCCATGTACGGCTCGGAGGCGCCCGGCAACACCTGGCAGTACACGTTCTTGCACGCGCCACTGGGCCCGCCGGTGAACTTCGTCCCGGTGCCGCAGTCCAGTCTGCTGTTCTCCATGGGCAACGGGATCGTCGCGCCCACGCAGCCGCACCACCACGGCGGGGGCGGCGGCGGCCACCATGGGGGTCCGCCTACTCCTCCGCCTACCCCTCCGCCTACCCCTCCTCCCACCCCTCCGCCTGCCCCATAGCCCCGGGCGGCATGGCTAGCCGGCGAGCCTGCGGCGGACCTCGGCGGCGACCCTGGCGCCCTCGGCGCGGCCCGCGACCCGCGGGGTGAGGACCTTCATCACCTGGCCCATGCCGCGCGGGCTGTCCGCTCCGGTTTCCTCGATGGCGGCGGCCACCAGTTCGCCGAGTTCGGCGTCGGTGAGCGGGGCGGGCAGGTAGGTGCCCAGCACCGCGCCCTCCGCCACCTCGGCGGCCGCCTGCTCATCCCGGCCCGCCGCGGCGAACGCGTCGGCTGCCTCGCGGCGCCGTTTCGCCTCTCTCGTAAGCACGGCAAGCACCTCGTCGTCGCTGAGTTCCCGCGCGGACTTCCCGGCGACCTCCTCCTTCGACACGGACGTAAGCGCCATCCGCAAGGTGCGGACGGTGACCTCGTCCCGTGCCTTCATCGCGGCGGTCAGGTCGGCCCGGAGCCGGTCCTTCAGTGCAGCCATGGCCCTCATCTTGCCCGACGGGACCGGTACGGCAGGCGGACCATGGCCGGGCTCGCGGCCGCCGACCGCCGTCTTGCCTGGTCTTATGGCCTCTGGCCTGGGCACTTCGGCCGCGGCGTGTCATGGCACATGGCACCATTGGTGGATGCGAGCACCCTTGCGCGCCCTCACCGTCGCCGCCGTAGCGGGCGGTGCGGCGCTCGGCTACGGCAGCGTCCTGGAACGGAACTGGTTCGCCCTCCGCCGGGCCGAGGTACCGGTCCTGCCCGCGGGCGCGGAGCCGGTGCGGGTGCTCCACCTGTCCGACATCCACCTGACCCCGGGGCGGCACCGGCTGCTGTCGTGGCTGCGGTCCCTGGATGCGCTGGCCCCGGACCTGGTCGTGAACACCGGGGACTCGATCGCGCACGAGCGGGCCGTTCAGCCCCTGCTCGAGGCGCTGGGCCCGCTGCTGGACCGGCCCGGCGTCTTCGTCTACGGGTCGAACGACCTCTACTCGCCCATCCCTGCGAACCCGCTCCGCTACCTGTGGGACACCACCGCGGACAAGCACCACCGGCACGTCCCCGACCTGCCCTGGGAAGAGTTGGGGGCAGGCATGGCCGCGGCCGAGTGGATGGACGCGAACAACGCCCGTGGCCGGATCAAGGCCGGCGGGCTGGACATCGAGGTGGGCGGGGTGCATGACTCGCACATCGGCCGCGACCGCTACCAGGACATCGCCGGGCCCACCGATCCCACGGCGGACCTGCGGCTGGGCGTCCTGCATTCGCCGGAACCCGGCATCATGGACCGGTTCGCGGCCGACGGCTACGACCTGCTGATGGCCGGGCACACTCACGGCGGCCAGGTCTGCCTGCCGGGCTACGGGGCCCTCGTCACCAACTGTGGCATCGGCCCGGAACGGGCCAGCGGCCTGCACCGCCATCCCGCCGAGGGTGCCCAGGACCGGCCGTGGCTGCACGTCTCCGCCGGGCTCGGGACCTCGCCCTGGGCGCCGTTCCGGTTCGCCTGCCGGCCGGAGGCAAGCCTGCTCACGCTGGTTCCGCGCATCGGCTAGACTTCCGGGGGTTCCCGGGGCAAGGGCACTCGGGAGTCCACGCCGTTCAGGCGGCGGGGTGTGGCGCAGCTTGGCAGCGCGCTTCGTTCGGGACGAAGAGGCCGCCGGTTCAAATCCGGCCACCCCGACCAGTAATCCCAGGTATACGGCTCGGCCATCTGCGAGGATGCCGGGCCGTTGATCGTTTGACCGTCGTTTGACCGTGAGATCTGGCGTCAAATTTCGTCAGATTTTGCTCTTGACCGTCACCGTTCAGGCCTCGATGTGACGCACCCAAGGCCCCGCTGGGCCTCGATGCGGCCAGCCGCGGGTGCCTACGGGCTGGGTCCGCGCGGTCTTCGTGGTGGGCTTGCACGACGCGGCGTGGGCGCTTGGGCCGAGCCTGGCTGCGGGCTGCCGGATGGAGCCGTTCGGGGCGGCTTGGACCCGTCCGGGAAGTCGAGCCTAGCGAGGTCCGCAGCGGTTCTCGTGCGGCGATGGGGTCGCACTGTGGGTCTCGCGTTAGCCGCTCGGCCCCGGAACGGTCCTGCGCAGGCCGTTGCATGGAGACGTTCGGCCGCAGCGCGGGCGGCCGAGGCCTGTGCCGCGTGGCGCTGGGCGTCGCGCAACTCGGCCACGGCGATGGCAAGCTCAGCGAGCTTCGCGACGAGCATGAGCACCGCTGCCTGGTCCTTGTCTCCCACCGCCGCCGCAAGCCCGAGCAGCCGGGCGGTGGCCCGCAGCCTATTCCCGGCCGGTGTAGGCCGAGGGATGCGACCGAACCCGCAACGAGCCGCACGAGCGTAGCTGTCTGCTGCCTGCCGGAGTGTCCGGCTTCCTAGGACGTCAGCAGCGACATACAGGGCATCAGCGGCAGCCCAGGCCGCGTCTGAAGCCTCCGCCGGATCGGTGAAGGCGCACGACCGGATCGTGTGGGTAGCTCGCGCGGCAGTATTACTTGCGCCGTTCCAGGTGTGGCGGCTTTCCTCGGCGCTCAGCCGGGCACCAGGACGCGAGTGCGGCGTTGATGCCGACCCCGTGGAGAGCCACCGTTGACGGAGCTTGGGCAGCGTAAGGTCGGCGGCCAGCTTCCCGCCGCCGAACCACACCGGCACGCCCTGGCCGTTCAGGTGGCCGGGCTTGGCCACCGCGTAACCGGTCACCTGGCCCAGGTCGCGCTGGCTGAACCGCTTCCGGACGAGGAGCCCGGCCGCCTCCAGCCGGGTGAAGAACTCCTGCTCGCTGCTCGCGCCAGCGGCCGCCGTGTGGACTGCGCGCCGCAGCGTGGTGCGGGCTGGCTCCTCCCAGCCGCGCCGCCGGGCATGCTCGTTCTCCGCACGGGTCGGCCGACGTCCCGCTGTCCGGTCGCCCGGCGCGGTGACCCGCAGGCCGTACTGGCGCTCGACGGCCAGGCAGGCCTCGCGGACGCGGAAGTAGTCGTTCCAGATCCGCGGCTTAATCCCGTCCTGTCTTGCGAGCGTGGCAACAATGTGGACGTGATCCGGGGCGTGCCGGACCGCGATCCAGCGCACCGCCTCGTCGTCGCCGACTCGCGCCAGTCCGGTCCGGTGCATGATATGTTCCGCGATCCGCGCCCACCGGGCATCGGAGAGAAACGGATCGCCTGGAGCGGCCCGGACGACACAATGCCATACGGGCTTGTCGAACCCGCGCCGCCCGAGCGCAGCGAGTGGCTGATTCAATAATCCGTTGATACGCCGGAAGTCCCGCGTTCCGTCAGCGCGGAACGCTGGCTCCAATTCTGCCGGATCCCGCCAACCGGCGATCAGGTGCGGATCGAGATGTTCCTCGCACCTGCCAGGACCGTACAGGTACCAGATGAGCCCCGCGACCCGCGTCCCGCGGAGCACCTTCCCGATCAACGGAACGCTCCTCGCACAGTCACGGAATGCTCTGCCGAACCTGTTCCGCCGCGTCATCAAGTCGCCGGATCACCCGACTGCACATGTGCACCGCCGGGTCCAGATCCTCGGCGCGCTGACCTGTGGCATTCAGTCGGGTGACAGCCTGATTGAGGTTGACCCCGATCCGGCGCACCAGCCCAGTAGCCCGCATCAACTCAACCAGCGCATCCCTTAAAGGCGATCCGACCGGCACGGCCGAGCCACGGGCGGCCGTGAGCGCTGCTTCAGCAGCGAACGCTCCCTTGGCCAGCCCAGCATGCCTGGCCGCATCGCTCAGATCAGCCAACTCCTCGTCAGTCAGGAAGAACTTCACCAGGTGCGGACGCGGAGTAGATTGACGCGACCGCCGCCTTGCCCGTCTTCGTGAATGATCCGCGTCGCTCTTCACGACCACCGCCCAACCTGACCTATCCTGCCCGACGCTCTCCGCCAGTATTGGCCACCCAACCGCGCCCGGTCGAGAGATATCGGTACCATTATGAATATCTTGCTCACCATGGCGCCGATTTAATCTTAGAACGGCTGGAATAGTCAGCCTTCGAACCAGAGCGATTTCAAATGCTATCAGTCGGCAGCGTGTATCAATGAACGGCAGCTACTTGAGCTCAGCCGGCTCAACCAAGGCACCGTCACGCTCCTGGTGATCTCAGAGAAATGGGCTGGGACAGACGGCGTTGCTACCGGTAACTGATTCCTTCCCAGCTAACGAGCCGTTGGCTGGCTACTGACGCTGGCGGCTGTCGGTGGGGCGCAATACAGTGCGGTCGTGGCTGTGGCGGAGTTGGCGTACCGGTACCGGACGCCGTCTGCGGTCCGATACGAGGTGGGCCGGAGCGAGGTGCTGCTGGGCACCAGCGGCGGGGGGACCGAGGTGGGCCCGGAACTGCACCCGTATTTCTTCACAGGTTTCCTGGCCGAGCCCGGCCCGGCCGCGGCAGGGATGCTGGGTTGTGCGGCGGTGGCCCGGGCGCGGTATTACACCCCGGCTAGCGTGATCGCGGCGATCGTTGCCGATCCGGTGGTGACCAGCAATGGTGACCGGCTGCGGTTTGAGTCGTTCTCGGGCTGCTGTGGGGTGCATGCGCGGCTTGACCTCCTGCCGGATGCGCTGACCGGGCAGCCGGTCAGGTCTGGTTCCACGAATGTGGATTTCAACGAGGGGATGCGCGCCGCGCTTGGCGGGGCTGCGGTGAGCGGCCCGCTGCTGCTGAGTGTGGGCGCTGACGAGGTCGCGGTGAGGACCTTGGGGGCTTCGGTGACCGAGCGGAAGGTCACGCTGCCCGGGCGCTGGCTGAAGGGCTTCGGTGAGGTGCAGGCGCTGGCGAGGGATATGCGGCTGGTCGCTGAGTTGGTGGGTGCCGAGGCGCAGCGGTTCATCCGCGGCGTCCCACGGAACGCGCGGCGGCCGCTTTGGGCGGTTCCGGCCGGGCGGGGACTGGCGCTGGCTGTCTCCTCGCAGCCCGGCGCGGCGTGCCTTGCCGGGCCGCACCGGCTGGCTGAGCTTGGGCCGCTGCTGCGGTTTGCCCGCGGCCTGCGGGTCTACGGGCCGCCGGTAGGCGCCCGGTCGCTGCCGGTGCCGAGTGCCTGGGAGCTGGACTTGGGCGCGGCCCGGTTCACGCTGACGTTGAGCCCGGAAAAGTACCGTGGGTTCTCCGGTGAGGGCGCCCTGCTGGGGCTGCTCGCCGACGCGGAGGCTGCGGCCGACGCCGATCTGATCAGCGTTCTGCTGGCCTGGGATCCGCGTATCAACGCCGGCCGCCTGTCGGCTGAGGCTGGCTTGCCGGCCGGGCGGGTCACCGCCGCGCTCGGTTACCTGGCGGCGGCTGGCCGGGTCGGATATGACCTTGCCGAGGAAGCGTTCTTCCACCGCGAACTGCCGTTCGGTGCGGCGCTGGAAACGATGCACCCCAGGCTCGCCGACGCCCGCGAGCTGATGTCGGCAGAGTCAGTGACTCTGGCTGCGGACGGCGCCGGGGCGGTGGTGCGCAGCGGCGGCGCCGAGCACCGGGTCACCTTCACTCAGCCGCACGACACCTGCACCTGTCCGTGGTGGGGCAAGCACCGCGGCACCCGGGGGCCGTGCAAGCACGTGCTCGCCACCAGGATGGCGGCAGGGCGGGCCAATGACGCGCGGCCTGGATCGGTAGCGGCCGGGTCTGCCGGCGACGTGCCGGGCCGGGCGGCCCGGCCGTGAGCGTCGACCCGGCGCTGCTGAGCGACGCGATCAAGCGGAACGACGCCGCCAGGGTGCGGGAGCTGCTGCGGCAAGCAACCGAGGCGGACCGCCGGGCATGCGCCGAAGCCCTTCGGGCGCTGCTGCGCGGCCCCGAGTTGGCGATACCCGCACCGGTCATATTGGCGAGCATGGCGGACGTCCAGAATTTCGTGCTCGCACGCATGACAGACCCTGGCCACGGACACGCGGACCCTTCTGCTGAGGAACGAGAACGTGACGAGTGGCACCGGATCCGGGGAGGCGCCGCCTTCCTCGCGGCGGCCTTGGGCCTGGCTCAAGGGGCCGCCGCGGCACACCGTGCCGCGGGCGATCACCCGTCGTACCGTCACCGGCCGTCCGCAGCGGATCTCGATGCGATCGCGGGGGTTCTGGCCGACCGTCATCCGGAATGGCTCACCGACTTCGTCAACCGGCGCCTGCGTGCCGAATTCGAGCTCGGTCTCAGGGCCTGGCCGCTCGCCCGCCGCCTGGTCCGGCTCGGGGCCATCGCCCGGCCGGTGGTCCCCGGGTATGCGACCAAGTTCCCATCCGCCATCGGCGAACCCACGTGGGCCTACGGGGGCGAGAGGCGGTGGGTCGTCAACCCCTATGACGGGCTGCTCGCCGACCCAGGCCTGCTCGAAGACGAGGTGTGGCGGCTGTTCACCGTGCCTGATGCGGCATGGCGGCTGGACGAGGACTGGGCAGAGGCCCTGGCGCGGCTCGCCGCAGAAGGCCACCTTGACCGTGACCGGCTGATCGACGCCACACTGGACGCCTTCACCAGGGACTTCGCGCCGAACCGGGTGGGCTGGTATGCGCTCTTCCACGACCGGATGAACCCCTCGGTGGATGAGATGGCCGCCAGGACAGGCAAATACCTGAGCCTGCTTGCCGTCAGCGCCAAGCCAGGCGTGGCAGTGGGCCAGCGCGCGGTGGGCCAGCTCACCGATGCCGGGCTGGTGGCGGCCGATCAGCTCCTCGACGCGTCGCCTCCGGCGCTGTTGTTCCCTCAGAAGAGCGTCGCCGTCGCGCAGCTGAAACTGATCGGCAAGATCGCCACCAAGCAGCCGGAGGCCTGCGGGCGTGCGATGGCGACCGCGGCACAGGCGTTCGCGCACCAGCGAGACGACGTCCAGGAAGCCGCCCTCGCCCTGATCCGCAAGCACGGCATCCCGGGCGAGCCAGAACTGGCGGCGATCAAGGCGCTGGCCGGCGCGCTGTCCCCGAGCCTGGCCGGCGAGGCGGCCGCGCTTGGCCTGGGGCCCGCGCCCGCCTCCGCGGTGGCGGGTGGGCCAGGCGCGGCGCGGCATGAGCGGGATGCGGCACCGGCCGCCGAACTCGACGAGCTGGAACGGCGCATCAGCGCGCTGCCAGCCAGCTCCGCGGCTGGGCTGCGGGCCGCGCTGGCGGCGGCGCGCCGCGGCGAGGTGCCCGGCCCCGCGCCGGCCGGGCCGTCGGCCGGGTCGGCGCTGCCGCCGCCGCTTGATGACCCCGAGGAACTCGTTCAGCTGCTGACCCAGCTGATGGAGGACGCCTCCGACCCCCTCGCGATCGAGCGCGCCATGGCCGGTGCCGTCCGGCTCGCGGCGCTGCCCGCACGCGACCGGTCCCGGCTGGCCGGCCCACTGCGCAGGCGCGCCGAGAAGCGGGCGCGAGAGGACTACGACGGCCCCTTCAGCGGCCGCGAGATCACCGCCGACATGGCCCGCCTAGCCCTGGCGTGGGGAGCGGGCTGGCCGGTCCCCACCGAACGCTCCGACCGCGGCTGGGGCAGCGAAGACCGGGAGACGGTCCGCCGCACCGGTGAGGCCAAAACGATGGCCGGAATCCTCACCGCCCGCATATGGGAGGCCTGCACACTGGTCAGCGGCGGCCGCCCGGTGCGCCTGCTGGCGGAACCAGAGTTCGAGCGCGGCGCGATCACCACCGGCCGGCTGCTTGACCGTCTCGCGTACTGGCCCGCCAGCCGCCGGAACGTCCGGCCGCCCCGGTATGACCTGGAGGTCGCGTTGCTGCGGCTGGCACGCGGGGCCAGCGACGAGTTCTGGTCCGCATGGGCCCAGATGCAGCCGGCGACAGCGCAGGCCGCACGGCGGGCCTATGGCGCCGGACTCGCCCCGCTCAGTTTCGAGCCGGTCGTCGGCGAGCCGGACCCGTGGCACCCGCGTTCGGTCGACTACGGCGACGGGTACCCGCACGTGCTCGCCCGGCTCACCGTACCATCCGCTGACAGTACCGCGCACGCCGGGTCTCATAGCTGGCGGCTGCTCACCGCGCTGGCCAGCCCGCTGCGTGACTACCCCCGGCTGTACGCCGAGCGGTACCTGAACACCCACTACGACCCGGTCGTCGCGGCCTGGCCGCTGCTGTGCCCATGGCAGCCCGAGCTCGCCGCCGCGCACCTGCTCCGGCCGCTGTCCGACGGGCTCAAACCCGGGCCTTCCCCGGCGGCCACGGCGGCAGGATGCCTGGCCAGCCCCGGGCAAGCACTCGGCACGATCGGTCACCTCGCCCTGGCCACCGGTCTCGCCTCGGCAGAGCCGTCCGCCCGGATCGCCGCCGCCCAGACCTGGGCGCAGGCCTCGCTGGACGGCCGACTCGACCCCACCTTGGCGGCAAGCGCCATCGTCACCGGAATTAGCGGCGGAGCGTTCAAGCTGAACCGGATCGCCAACGGGCTACATCATGCCTCGCACGGCCCTCTCGCCGGATACCGGATCATCGAAACCGTATTCGCCGCCGCCGACGCCCTGATTGCGGCCAAGCCCGCCAACCTGCACCTGCTATTCGAGCTTGCCGCCCGGATCGGCGCCACCACCGGCAAGCCAGAACTACCCGCGGCTATCACCGGGCTCGCCGGCCAGAAGGCCACCAGTCGGCTTGTCACCGAAGCCCGGCGTCTCGCAAACAACCGCAGCAGCGCAACGCCAGACCGTGGCCAGGTAATCACGCAGGCACTAGCCGCGCTGACCGCGTACGCGGAACTGTAGTGAGGCGACTCCCAGGCCGGTCGCCCGACTCCAGCGCTGGGGCCTGGGAGCATGAAGCCGTGGCGCACCAGATGGGCCTTCTCGGGCGATCCAGCGGTGGTGCTACGAATACCGGTGACGTAAGCCGGTTACATGATTGGCGGTCAGGGCACTTGGACCTCTGCCCATACCGCTTTGCCGTCCCAGCCAGGTGACGTGTCGCAACCCCAGCGCTCGCACAAGGCCTCGACCAGCATGAGCCCGCGGCCGCTCTCGTCATCGGGACCAGCTGCTGCAGCCACGGGCATACGGGGATCTTGGTCCCAGACTTCGATGAGGACGTGCACCCGGTTGGACAACAGCCTCAGATGTACGCATGGAAGACCTGTCTTCGCGTTGTACTTGGGGCGACCATCCGGGCCGGTGGAGGCGCGGACGGCGTTGGTCACCAGTTCGGAGACGACGAGTTCGGCGCTGTCGGCGACGGACGGTAGGTCCCACTCGTACATCACGTTGCGGGCGTGGAGGCGGGCACACGCGACGCCGGATGGTAAGGCTCCGAGGACCAGCGAGGTCTGTAGTGGCAGGGACGCTTGGATCTGGCCCGCGTGCTGGCCCGTCATGACGGCTCATCCGTCGTGTGTGGAGGCAGGACCGACGCCGGGGCATTGGCCGGTGGGCTTCCATCTCGCGACAGAGGAGCGCCCACGCTTTCAGCGCCGGTCCTGCGGTTGTGCCCGCGCCCTGACCTGAACCGTCTGCCGATGACGCGGTCGCCTGCCTTGCGTGTGGGCTGCGCAGGCCAGCGGCAGATTCCTGACCCTTGAACGCCTTTCAGATCCGCCGACACCGCACAGCCTCCTGCCTGCCGTGTGCCAGGCCGCTATGCTGCCTGGCACAGCTTCGTGCTCGCACAGATGTAACTTACACCGTGTGAGTTACACCGTGTAAGACTTGGAGGACACGAATGCCTGGCGGCGCGTATCGCAGCCCCACGGTGCGCCACAAGCGGCTGACGGCCGAGCTGCGCCGCCTGCGTGCCGAGTCCGGGCTGACCCGCGACGATGTCGCATCCCGGCTGGAGTGGCACCCGACGAAGGTCACCCGGATCGAGACCGGGCAGTGGACCCGTCTCAACCCGCGCGACGTGCGTGACCTGCTCGACATCTACGGCGTCGACGACCCAGAGCAGCGGGAGGCGCTGGTTCAGCTCGCCCGTGAGTCGCGGCAGAAGGGCTGGTGGCACTCGTACGGCGACGTGCTGCCCAGCGAGTACAGCCACTTCATCGGCCTGGAGGCCGAGGCTGCGTCGGTGCGGACCTATCAGCAGGTGCTCGTGCCGGGGCTGCTGCAGACCGAGGACTACGCCCGTGCCGTCATCCGCGCCTTCCGGCCGCATGACGACGCCGAGGGCACCGACCGACGCGTGGCGGTGCGGCACCAGCGCCAGCAACGGGTCACCGAAGACCGCTCCCTCCAGCTCTCGGCAGTCCTGGGTGAGGGCGTGGTCCACCAGCTCGTCGGCGACCGTGCGATAACCGCTGCCCAGCTTCGGTTCCTAGCCGGGACCAACGACCTGCCCAACGTCATGATCCAGGTCTTGCCGTACACCGCTGGCGCACATGGGGCCATGATCGGGTCCTTCGAGATCCTCGGCTTCCCGGAGCCCATCGACCCGGACGTGGTGTACCTGGAGAACATGGCCAGCGCGCTATTCCTGGAGGAACCCGAGGACATCAACCGCTACGTCCAGGTGTTCGATTACCTCCGCGCCACCGCCCTGAGCCCGCAGGCCACGAGCGATATGCTCGCAGCAGCGGCAGAGGAGTTGGCGTGACCAGCATCAGAAGGGAGCGCGGGGAGCCAGGCACCGACCTGTCCCGTGCGCTTTGGCGAAAGAGCACCTACAGCGGCGGCAATGGTAGCTGCGTCGAGATAGCCGACCTGGGCACCGCGACCGCTGTGCGGGATTCCAAGGACCGGACCGGGCCGAAGCTGGTCTTCGCCGCTGACGAGTGGCGCAGCTTCGTCGACACCATCAAGGCCGGCAAGCACAGCCTCTAGCGGCTGCGGCGGCGGCGCGGCCTGCTCACCACAGCCCGGTCACGGATTCGGGTGAAGGCGTCCAGCGTGGAGTCGTCCGCGTCCGGCAGCGTAACGGCACAGTCAGGTATTAGAACTGTCGGAATAGCCAGTCTTGGAGTGCCGAGGAGTCTGCGGGCGTCGTGGACTTGTGCTGGCCGTTATCGCTGGTTCCGGCGGCTGATGTCGGCGGCGTAGG
>Ga0207646_10000578_pt1 | contig 48062 bp, 37 predicted proteins | sample KBSK5502metaG_FD_184343 | JGI IMG/M metagenome (GOLD analysis project Ga0207646, IMG submission 184343) | Corn, switchgrass and miscanthus rhizosphere microbial communities from Kellogg Biological Station, Michigan, USA - KBS K5-50-2 metaG... | ecosystem: Host-associated > Plants > Roots >...
CCCCCTTCGAATGCGACCAGGTATAGGACGCGAGGAATTGGAAGTTATTCGCGAAGCGCCGCTTTAGATCGAGGTTCATGGCGTTGTAGTTCGAATTGCCGTCGGATACCTGCGCGTTAATCGAGCCGAAGGGGGTCACGGTGCCCGGCGTGCGCACCGTACCGCTTGCGGCCAGGGCGCCGTTGAAGACTGCCGGGGTGACCAGGCCGCCGGTTACTGATTGGATCAGGAAGTAGTTCGGGGCATTCGGGCGGAAGAAATTTGCCGCCGCCGGTGCGACCACTCCTCCGCGCGTAGTAACTGAGATGAGTCCCGGAATGGGCTGCGCGACGATGTTGAGGCAGGCTGCCGGGTTTACCGTCAACACTGCAGTTTGGTTGGGGGGCAGCGCATTGAAGCAGCGCCGGTAGTTCTCAATCTGCAAATCGGTGCGCGGTGTGTTGATGTCCAGCGGATGGTTCAAATGATGCGCCCCAACAAAAAGGTAACCGGCCGAGATCGACATGTCCTTGGTTAACTGTCGCTCAACGGTGAAATTGGCCTGGTTCGCATAGGCGAATTCAAAACTCTTGCTGACCGGCACCGTGAACGGGAGCGATGGTCCAAAGCCTGGAAACGTCTGGTCACTAAAGCGCTGACGCCCATTTTGATAAATTGCACTGGCGGCCGCGCCGGGAGTGCAATTGGTCCCGGGGATGGCGCCCGGAAAATTACAGACGATTACCGTTCCCTGGAAGATTTGGGTGGCATTGAGCAGCGCGGTCGGAGTCGGACCACCCTGCGCTGTCCAGATGCCCTGCTGCTGCTGAGCGGCGTCTGCAATGTCAGAGTTAAAACCGATTCCCAGCAGCGGGTGATCGTAAAACATTCCCATGGCCGCACGGATTACGGTTTTCGCGTCGCCCTTAAGGTCCCAGGCAATGCCGAGTCGAGGCGCAAAGTTGTTCTTGTCCTTCGGAAATCCCTGCTGCACACCCACCGCGTCCTGGGCCGCCAGAATGTCACTGGCGGTCAGGTTGATACCTGTAAGCGGGTCGCGGAAAGCGACCGGCGGGATCGCTCTTGGACTCTCATAGTCATACCGAACGCCGTAATTAAGCGTGAAGTTTCTCCTGATCTTCCACGAGTCCTGGGCGAAAAAGGCCATCGGCTTGGTGCCGATTCTGCTTACCGGGTTACCAAAGCCCTCAAAGAAACTGGTCGGAAGTCCGAGGCCGTATTGTTGCACCGGCGTGAAGTCGGGCGAGCCTGCAGGGAACCCAAGGTTGCCGGCGGCTAGCCCGCCAAAATTGAACAGTCCGGCGAAGTTCAGCTCGAAAATCGCCTCGGGAATGTTGACTGAGGCATAGTCGCCGCCAAACTTGAAGGTGTGATTGCCGGCGAGAATATTCAGACTGTCGGTCCACTCGTAGCGGGTTTCCGTGCGAATCACGGGCGAGAATAATTCGCGGCCGATGAACGCGGTTCCTGAGATATTGAACGCTACCGCGTCGGAATTCTGAGGCCGAAAAGCTGCGCGCCGTTCGCCGAAGTTGAAGCGCAATTCATTGACCATCTGACTCGAAAGCGTCGAGGCGAGCGTGACTACGGCAGAATAATCTTTCAGCTCCTGAATGCCTGTCCGCGAAAAATCATTTTGGCCCAACGCCTGGTTCTGCGATTCGACTTGAATACCGGTGATCAGGCTGGGATTGTAGCCGACTCGGATTGCCAGATTATGTCTCTTGGTGATCAGGTGATCCAGACGAAATGAATTGAAAGTCGTCCTGTCGGTGACGGGAAAGATTCTCTGCAAATCCTGCAACGGCCGAAAGGCGATCAACTGACCCGCGGCGTTCGCGGTCGTTGAGGGAACCGGCGCGCCGGACAGAAGAAAGCGCGATCCAATCGCCCCCGGTAAAATCGGGCTAATCGCCGGACAAACACTGCCGTCATTCGGTGAAGTCAGGGGATTGGTGCCGGTAAGCGCGGTTGAGCCACCACTTGTGGCAAAGAACCCATAGGCTCTGGCGGCGCAGATATTCGCTCCGACACCCGACGCCACGAGGGTGTTGATAAACGTGGCCTGGGCCGCGGTTATGTTGTTGAAAGTACGAGCGACCGGATTAACGCCGGCAATAACCGGAATGGTCGCGGATGCAGTCAAACCCTGGCTGACGTTGCTGGTAAAGAAGCCCGACTCATCGCGCCGGCGCTGTTCGAAAGCTGCAAAGAAGAAGGTGCGATCTTTGTCCAAAGGTCCGCCGAGCGTAGCGCCGAACTGTTTACGATTAAATGGCGGCTTCGCAACCGGCGCAAATGCGTTGCGGGCTTGAAAGCTCTTATCACGCAGAAAGCCGAAAACGTTTCCGTGAAAATCGTTGGTGCCGCTCTTGGTGACCACGTTGACGACGCCGCCCGATGAACGGCCGAACTCTGCCGCGAAAGAGTTGGTGACCACCTGGAATTCCTGCACCGCCTCCTGACTGACTGTAGAGCGCGAAGCGTTCACAGCATTGTCCGTATTATCAGCGCCGTCGACCTGCACCAGATTGGAACGGCCTCGCTGGCCGCCGAAATTCAAACCCGTTGTTGGAGCCGGACCGATCGGCCGGCCACTGTCGCGGCCCACGGTTGAAGCAGTTAGCGCAAACGAAAGATAGTTGCGCTCGTTGATGGGCAGGTTTTCGATCCGCTGCTGGTCGACCGTCGAAGCCACTGAAGTTCCAGTGGTCTCGACGATGTTCGGCGAAACCGACGTAACCGTCACTGTGGCCGTTATTTCACCCACTTCCAGGGGGACGTCCTGGTTGGCCGTCTGCCCGACGGTAATTTTCACGCTTTGTACGACCGCCGTCTTGTAGTTCGGCGCTTTCACCGTCAGCTCATATTCGCCCGGCGGGAGATTGACGATCTTGTAGAAACCGTCCTCGTCGGTGGTTGCTTCGCGGGATATGTTGGTGCCTGAATTGCGCACGGTAACACTCGCGTTAGCCACCACGGCGGCATTTTGGTCGCGCACCACGCCTTGCAGGTCGGCCGCATTTGATTGGGCCTGAGACATTGCTACTCCGAAACAGGCAAATATCGCGAGGCAAACCAACAGAACCTGCTTCGACGCTCTGCTCCACTGACTGAGGGACAAAGACATTTCGTTTCTCCTTCTGAATTAACCTCAGATCCGGCGACCGGATCCAGGATTACAAATCGATTGGGGAACGACCAAATACGCCGCAGGCTTCAGGCAGACCTCAGTTTAATTAGCCCACAAACGTACGCCGTTTGTACCGCAAAAGCTCACGCGTGGCAAGGATTTATTGCATCGGGGCGAGCGGCCTCGAGCCCTAATAATGGCCCGGCAAGGCCGGTTTTTGATCGGTCCTGGGACAAAGACTAGTCTGGAGCTTTTAGGAGCTGAGCCTGGTTCGGCGAGCAGCAAAGTGGCGCAAGCGCTCGTTCAAGCCGAACAAGCGAATAGCCATCTCTGCCAGTCCGGGGACAAAGGCCGCACGCCGCATCAGGCCACACATTTTCAAGCGAGCGTCAAACCTTTGGTGGTAAGCGCTCTCGTAGGCCGCGTTGAGCTCACGCGTCGGCGGTGAGGCTTGATTCTGGTGCAAATGGCTGGCGATGATTCCGGCAGCCAACTCGCCACTCTCAAGCGCCATCAGCATCCCACTGCCGGAAAAAGGATCGATAAACGAAGCGGCATCACCGATTGACAACAATCCATCAGCCGGCGCGACCGGATGCCGGCCAAATCCCTCCAGCGAAACTGCCAGCCACGGAGTGCGCGGGCGAGCATTCGCCAGCGCCTGGGCTGCGCGCCGGTTTTGGCAAACGACTTCACGCATTACGCGCTCGGCGTCCGCGCCACACGCGCGCACGTCCCGCGCAGAAGCAATGAAGCAAAGATTGCTGAAACCATTTTCAATGCTGTTCAGACCGCCATATCCGTTGCGATAAAAATAGATCTCGCACTCGCTGTCCACGCCCCGGGTTTCTTCCAGGTGCGCCTTGAACGCAACCAGAGGCGTTGGCTGCCGCTTTGATCCGTTTCGCGCTGGTCCAAAGCGGCGGGACAAAGCCCGAGCTCGGCCGGTGGCGTCAAGAGTCAAAGGCGCGCAATAGTGTTTTTCCTTTCCAGCCACCTTCACGTTTACGCCGCAAACGCGGTTACCCTCGTTGATCAGGCCGACGACGTGTGCGTCTTCAAGAACACAGATGCCGGCATCGCCGGCACGCCGCAGCAGACGCTCGTCCATCTCAGCGCGGCTGAGACCGAGCGCGATTCCACCGGCTCCGAACCACGCGCTGGGCACGCTGACGCTCTTGCCCTGACGCGAATAGAACACCGTTGCCGTCAGTCGCGCCGGCCGGGCCGCAAACATTCGCTCCGCAACCCCCAGCCGCTCAAAGTGCAGCCCACACTCAGGCGAGATGAACTCGCCGCAAAGTTTTGCGCGCGGAAACCGTTTTTGTTCAGCCAGCAACACTCGCAGGCCACGCGTCGCCAGATGAATAGCCGCGCTGGCGCCTGCCGGCCCGCCGCCGGCGATAATCACGTCAAAACTGGACGAGGTTGTCATCTTTCCGAGTTTAGAGTCGGGCTACTGCCCGACCGAGCGGGCCGTAGCCCGCTCCTAAACGAATCCGTCCGTCTTCGCGCTCAAGATCAGACGCGAAGGAAAAAGCTTCTCAACCGTGACGTGCGCCAGCCCTGCTTTAACGCCCAACTCTGTCAGCTCTTCCGGCGTGAAACTTCTGAGTATCGAGAGCGCGCCGTCTTCTCTAATCAGGCGATTATGAAGAAATAGCCGGCCGACGGTGGTATAGAAAAAGTAAGCGACCGGATTGCGATGGAGATCGATTATGAAGATTCCGCGCGCCGCGACGCGGCTCATTTCGCGAATCAAGTTGACGGCGCCGGCGTCATCAAAATGATGCAGGGTTAACGATTGAATCACGTAATCAAAACAAGCATTGGGAAAAGGAAGGGCCAGGCCGTCTGCTTGCACCGCAGAAATCTCTGGAAAGTCTCGAGACTCTTCGAGAATTGCCCGGCTCGATCTCTCATTCAGCTCCAGGCCCACCAGAGAAGCCGCGCGGTTTGTTTCTCGTGCCCACTTCGCCGTCACTCGCAGCAACTCGCCTGACCCCGCGCCCACGTCAAGGACTGAAAACGACTGTAAATCCTGCTGCTCGATCTCTTTCAATAACGAGCCCCGCAGGGCCTTCGCGTCTCCGAGCCACTGATTCACTCGCTGTAGCTCGACGATACAGCCTTCGTACTCTGCGGGCGTGTAAGTGCCCTTGTCTAGATTTTCAAGTTCGTAACTGCGTTGGCGAAACTTTTCGAACATGAACCCAGTTGAGTTTAGAGTTCAGCCTTTAGGCTGCTACTAAAACCGCAAACTAAAGTTTGAACTCTAAACTGAACTACGATTGAAAACTTCAAACTCTCTGTACCACCAGCGCACTGTTTTTTGATCCGAAACCGATGCAGTTGCAGAGTGCGATTCTTACATCGGCTTTCCGGGCTGTATTGGCAACATAGTCGAGGTCGCAATCGGGATCAGGTTCGTCGAGGTTGATCGTCGGCGGAACTACACCGGTTTGCATCGCGCAAAGCGCGGCGCCCAGACCTGCCGCGCCGCTGGCGCCCTGCGGGTGTCCAACCTGTGATTTCGTGCCGGACATGGGAATCCGGTGCGCGTTGCAGTTGAGCGCCAGCTTGAGGGCGTTGGTTTCGATCCGATCATTCAGGACTGTCGAAGTGCCGTGCAAATTGACGTAATCAATGTCCCCTGGTCCCACGCCGGCGTCGGACATTGCCAGGGCCATCGCGCGTGCCGGTTCGTCGCCGCCCTCCTGAAGACGCACGCGATGATAGGCGTCACAGGTCGAACCATAACCGGTAATCTCTGCGTAGATGTTCGCGCCGCGTTCCCGGGCGCGCTCGTATTCTTCGAGCACATAAATCCACGACCCTTCACCCAGAACCATGCCGGAACGGTTGCGTGTGAACGGCCGTGAGGCGCGATGCGGCTCGTCATTCCATTCAGTTGTCAGCACTGTTAACAATTTGAAGCCGGCCAAGATCCCCGGCGCCAGCGGAGCATCAACTCCCCCTGCAAGCATTACGTCCTGGCGGCCGAGAGCGATGTGTTGAGCTGAATAAGCAATCGCATCGGTTGAACTGGTGCATCCGGTCGAAACCACATGAGAGAGGCCGCGCAAACCAAACGCCATTGAAAGCTCGCTGGACAAAGTTCCGTGCGTGGATGCGGGAATGATGTAAACGCTGGCCTTGGCGTGCGACCCACCTTGATACCAAATGGCGTAATGGTCTTCAACGAATGGCAGCCCGCCACCGCCGGTGCCCAGCACAACGCCGATCGCCTGTCGCTCTTCGAGTGAAAGATCGTCAGGTGTTATTCCCGCATCTGTGAATGCTTCGCGCGCCGCGGCCAGCGCCAACGGCACGGTGCGCGGCACGTGCTTGCGATCTTTGGGCCCGAGTTGCGCCTCCCAATCAAAATCCTGCACCTGAGCGGCGATTTTTACGGGAGAGTCAGACACGTCGAACGATTCGATTCGCCGCACGCCGCTGTCGCCGCGTTGCAACGCTGACCAGAATGCCTCACGGCCGATTCCGATGGGCGTGACACACCCCATGCCGGTGATGACAACCCGGCGCGGAGCTTTGAAATGATTAAGCATGGATACGGACGCGGAAATCCAACTCGGGGCTTCGGCACGCCTTTCAGGGCAGCAAGGATATCACCGCCCACACGCGATGGCTAACATTAGCAAGACCCATTGCTTTCGCCGTTTTCATTCGGAAGTTTTTCCTGCTTCCGACGAAAAAACATCCTGCTCAAGTGTCTTACCTTTAGAGAGTCTCTTGTAGTAGTACTAAGTGGCACGGGGCGTCTCGCCCGTGAATCACGCGCAAGATGCGCGCGCCACAGCCTATAAGCTTATGTCGCGAAACAATGTGTTTCTCCGACGCTTGCGGAAGAAGGTTGCGACTGACGCTGCAGCGGAAGTTTGCGTCGAAGCCGATCTCATCGCGTTCAAGCAGGACACTTTGACTCTTGAAGATAAGGTCACAGGCTATTTCGAGCAGTGGCGCGACCCGGTCAACCGTTACCTGGTCGCTGCCTTCGGCGATCCGATTGAGGCCGAGGAGATCACGCAGGATGCCTTCCTGCAGCTCTATCGCTCCCTGCACGGTGGCGAACACATTGCGAATGCGCGCGCGTGGATTTTTCGCACGGCCCACAATCTGGCGCTCAATCGCATCCGCCGCCGCCAATTCGTCGAGTTACTGGATGAAGAGAGTTGGGGAGAGCTGCGGCGATCTCTGGTCGATGCAACGCCTAACCCCGAACAGAAAGTTTTGCAATTTGAAAAGTTCAGCCGGTTACGGGCGGCCATCGGCCGCCTGACAGAACCTGAGCGGCAGTGCTTGCACCTGCGAACCAAGGGACTGCGCTACCGCGAGATCGCAGAGATTCTAAACCTGAGCACGACGACTGTCGCGGAAACTCTCTATCGCGTGATCGGCAAACTAACGAAAGAGAACAATGGATAAGCTTTTTCAAGACAGGTCAGGTGAGAAGCGAGAACATCCAGCGCATGAGATGCTGATGCTCTTTGTCGATGGCGAGCTGATGTCGAAAGAATCCGTACAGCTGGAGACGCATCTGGAAGCATGCTGGCCGTGCCGCGTGAAGACCAAGAACATCCAGGAGGCGATCGCCGACATCATCGAGTTTGACGAGACGGTTCTGACGCCCAGCCTGCTGCCGCCAAACGATTGGCGCAACTTTGATCGGCAACTAAGACAGCTGGCCGTGCAAAGTGGCAGTCAATCACTGTTAGCGAAGTTCATGGGTTCATTGGGTAGGTTTCTTCCCGCAGTACGGTTCATGGTGCGCGGGAGCCGGCAGGAGAGTCCCGTCAGGGACGAAATGTTTATAGATCCGGGCCGTCCTTCCATTCCTTCAAGCCCCTTTAGGGGCGACGTATCGCTCCTAAAGGAGCGAGAGATGCGTTGGGGCAGCTGGGCCATAAACATGCCGCCCCTACGGAGCTGGTTTCTCGGAACGCCCCTTAGGTTTACCGCGACTGTCTTAGCGGTTGCGCTGGTTGTAACGCTCGCACTCCTCTCGAACCACGGGCCCGTGTCAGCCAGTGAATTACTTCACCAGGCAGTCGCAGCTCGGGCCGCGAAGCTCCGCGCTACCGCGCAGCCGGTAATTCATCAGCGTCTGGAAGTTCGACGTAAGGATCAGACCCGGGAACAAACAGCTAACTGGGAGCTCTGGGACGACACCGTGAACGGGCGGTTCCGTGAGCTTACTGGAGACGACACGGAGACTCGGAGACTCGGAGACACGGCGAATTCTTCCTTGTCCCCGCCTCCCCGGGTCGCCGCGTCGCCGCGTCCTTCTGAGGAGCGTGAGCTCCTAACAGATCTTGTGCGCGTGCTCGTGGCCAATCACATGGATCCGCGCCGGCCGCTGTCCGCTGCTTCTTACCAGTCATGGCACGACACACTTCAGCATCAACAGGACGAAGTTTCGAGGACCAAACTCTCCGGCAATGTCGAGGCGCTGACGCTTCACACTACCGCGGCGCCACCTTTGAGTGCCGGCCAAATTGCTGAAGCGGTTTTCGTGGTGCGCGCGCAGGATTGGCAGCCGATTTCCTTACGCCTGACCGTGGAAGCTGATGGCGGCAGACGCGTCTATGAGTTGACTGAAACCGTTTCGGAAATAGTGAGCCTGACCCAGATCGATCCGAAGATCTTCGAAGGGACTGTTGCTTCAAACTCAACTTCGACTGCGAAGTCCGAATCCCGAAACCCCGAACTCGAAACTCCAAACTCCAAACTCGAAACAGTTTCGTCGCCAACGGCTTCAGCCGATTTGGAAGTTGAAGCACTGCGGCTTTTGAATCAGGCAGGCGCAGATCTCGGCGAACAGATCAGCGTCAAGCGTTTGGGCGACGGACTGTTGCACATCAACGGGATGGTTGAGACCGACCAGCGCAAGGCGGAGATCGTGAACGCGCTCGGGCCAATCGCAGGTAATCCAGCTGTGCGCATCGAGGTTCAGACGGTAGCTGAAGCGGTAGCTGCCCAACGGCACACCAAGCCGACGCCCTTGCCAAGCCAACGCGCGTTTCAGATTTCCGGCAACACCATGGCCGCCGAGCCGGAGTTGCGAGCTTACTTCGAAGGCAGATCCAGGGACACGGATGAAGCTGTTCGACAGTACGCGGCGCGGATGGTGAGTCTGTCGAATAGGGGAATGGATCATCTGTGGGCGATGAAGAGACTGTTGAGCCAGTTTTCGCCGGAAGAAATGCGCGCCCTGACGCCGGAAGCGCGAGCGAAGTGGCTCAGCCTGATTCGCGCGCACGCTCGTTCTTATCAACAGTCGAACGAAACACTGCGCCGCGAGTTACAGCCCGTATTCTTTCCCGCAAAGTCGCCAGCGCTTTCAAACGAGAGCGCGATTACGGACACAAATGAATTGGCACGCGCGATCGAACAGCTCTTTGAGTCGGGTTCTGCGAATGACCGCGTGATTCGTTCAGCCTTTACGTCATCAACCAGCGGAGCCAGGACCACCGTGATCAAGGCCCCGCAGTTCTGGCAATCGTTGAAGAATGCCGAAGGCCTGGCAGCGCGTATCGGGGCAGTAGCCCGACCGTGAGGGAGGGCTCTTCCGTGCCACCTGCGCGCACGGGCTTGTTTTGGAGTGCTGCGACTTGTCGCAGCTTTTCTGGGTGCATGTTCTTCGTCCTGTTAGGGACGAAATGTTTATAGCCCGCGGCGATAGATGCTTCTCCAGCCCCGTTAGGGGCGAGATGTCCACATGTCGCTCCTACGGAGCTCGGTCATTTCTGAGACACACGGTTCTATAAACATCACGCTCCTGACGGAGCTTTAAGAAACAATTTGATGTTCGAAAGGACTAACATCATGACTCATCTTTATCCCCTGTCGCTGACCGTTCGCCGTTGTTTACTGGTACTGGTCTTACTGCTTACTGCTCACTGCTCACTGCTCACTGCCTTCAGCCAGTCAACCGCAAACCTGGGTGGGACGGTCACCGACGTCAATGACGCCGTCGTCCGGGGTGCGCATGTCACCGCCACCAACACCGCCACCGGTTTGAAGCGGGAAGCTACCACCAACAGTTCCGGCTCGTTCACTATTCCGTTGTTGCCGCCGAGCAACTACACCGTGCTGGTTGAGAGCCAGGGCTTTACCCCGGCAGAGATCAACGACGTGATTCTAAACGTCAGCGACAACGTGTCTCTGAACATTCAATTGAAGGTGGGCCAGCTGGGGGCGATGGTTGAGGTGAAAACCGACGCGCCGTTGATCAATGAATCGCCGTCCGTGGGCACGACTATAGATCGCCAGTTCGTGGCCAATCTTCCGCTCAATGGGCGGAGCTTTCAATCTTTGATAACCCTTAGTCCGGGAGTGGTGCTCACCAGGACTGACGGAAACACGCCGGGACAATTCAGCGTCAACGGACAGCGTTCGGATGCAAACTACTTCACCGTGGACGGCGTGAGTGCGAACATCGGCGTCAGCGCCGCCAACACTCTGAGCCAGACGGCCGGCGGCTCGCAGCCGGGATTCACCGTCCTGGGCGGGACCAATAACCTGGTGTCGGTTGATGCGCTCCAGGAATTCAAAATACTGACCTCCACATATGCTCCGGAGTTTGGCAGATCGCCCGGGGCTCAGGTTTCGATCGCAACGCGCTCCGGCACTAACGGTTTTCACGGAGCGGCATTTGACTACCTGCGCAACGAAAAGCTGGACGCCAACGACTGGTTCGTTAATCGCACCGGAGGAAAGAAACCACCGCTCAGGCAAAATGATTTTGGCGGCGTCCTTGGGGGTCCAATCGTAAAGAACAAGCTGTTCTTCTTCTTTTCGTACGAAGGGCTGCGGATACGTCAACCACAGTTTGCTACTCTCAACGTTCCTTCGCTTAACCTGCGCCAGACTGCACCGGCAGCCATCCAACCTTTACTGAACGCGTTTCCTTTGCCCAGCGCCAGTGACACAGTCAACCCCGCGACTGAGCTGGCGGCAATCTCGCGAAGCTGGTCGAACCCGGCCAGCCTTGACGCCACTAGTCTGCGACTCGATTACAACCTGACCAGGAAGTTCTTCGTCTTCGGCAGGTTCAACGAGGCGCCTTCCGTGGTGATTCCGCGTTCGGCGACAAATCCGGCTTCGAATACTCGCACGGAATTCAACACCCGGACTTTTACCGCCGGCGCAACCTATCTAATTAACGCCCGAATCAACAATGACCTGCGCGTGAACTGGAGCCGGATGAACGGCAAGAGCATAGGCTTTGTGGACAGCTTTGGTGGCGCCGTTGCGCCCGATGATGCGGTGATATTTCCTTCGTTCGCTTCGCGTCAGACCGATCAAATTGCTTTGCTGCTCGCCTTTGGAGGCAATCCCCAATTCAGAATCGGGCGCACGGCGGACAATCGGCAGGAACAACTGAACATCGTTAACAGCACCAGCATCGTCACCGGTCAGCACCTGATCAAGTTGGGGATTGACTACCGCCACCTGTCGCCGGAGTACGCCCCGCAGGGCTATTTCCAACAACTGATCTTCACGGGCGCGGCAGCCCTGCGTGCGAACAGCATCGCGCAGACATTCATCCTCGCCTCGATTGGAGCTAAACCTCGCTATGAGAACTTTGCGGTTTTTGGTCAGGACACCTGGAAAGTCAAGCCGCGTCTGACGTTTACTTATGGTCTTCGTTGGGACATCAACCCCGCGCCACACGAAGCCGATGGCAAACAACCATACCTCGCGATCGGTTTGGCTAATCCGGCCACCGCGACTCTGGCCCCTCCGGGCACGCCCCTCTATCAAACTTATTACGGAGGCCTGGCGCCCCGGCTCGGAGTGGCTTATCAGGTAATTCAGAAACCTGGTTGGGACCTGATGCTTCGTGGCGGTTGGGGAATCTTTTTCGACCTTGGCAACAATCAGGCGTCAACGGGATTCATCAAGGTTCCGTTTGTAGCCCAGAAGAATGTCTTTGGTTCACCGTTTCCTTTGAGCGCGGCGAACGCGGCGCCTCCGGCTTTCACTTTCACTACTCCTTATGGAGAGATTCTTTCGTTTGATCCCAATCTAAAACTGCCGCGAGTCTATCAGTGGAGTCTGGCCGTCCAGCAGTCTCTCGGGGGAAATCAGACTTTGTCGGCGACGTACGTGGGGGCCCAGGGACGCGATCTCTTGCGCCAGGCGCCATTGCGAAATGTAAACTCAACTTTCAGTTGGGTTAATCTTACCGACAATTCCGGCAGATCTGATTATCACGCGTTGCAGGTGCAGTTCTACCGGCCTCTTGCTCGCCGCGTGCAAGCACTCGCCTCCTACACCTGGTCGCATTCGAATGACAACGCTTCCAGCGACGACCGTTCTTTTGATCTGCCCAAGGCCGATTCGATCTTTGATGTTCGTCACACCTTCAACGCCTCGTTGACCTACGATCTGCCGTCACCGGGCAAGTCCGAGTTGGTCAAGAGCATCCTCGGCGGCTACTCGATTGACGCCAGCATTAGCGCCCGCAGCGCGGCGCCGGTCAACATACTCGCCAGATCGACTTTCATCACGGGCTTTGCGGGTCTGATACAAAACATTCGTCCGAACATCGTGCCAGGTGTTCCTTTCTATCTGTTCGACTCCACGTTTCCGGGTGGAAAACGAATCAACCCGGCGGCTTTCTCGATGCCCGCCTGCACTCCCGGCGCCTTTTCGTGCACGCCAACCGCGCAGGGCAATCTTCCTCGCAACGCGTTGCGTGGTTTTCCGCTTGCGCAATTGGATCTTTCGGTGCGACGGCAGATCAAACTCACCGAGCGTTTGAAGATGCTGGTACGAGCTGACTTTTTCAACATCTTCAACCATCCCAACTTTGGCGATCAGGGCAGCGACTTTGGCACTGGAGGTTTCAGCGCCATTGTCTTCAGCTCATTCAGCGCGACCGGCGTACCGGTGGCTAACACGACGTTTGGCTTTTCGCCTTCGATGTTTGGGCGCAGCCTGGGAAATGGCGGCATTAATGGCGGCTTCAGCGCTCTGTATCAGGTTGGCGGCGCAAGGTCTACGCAGCTGTCGTTAAAATTCATATTCTGAGCCGGCAGAGCTTTCGAAGGTCGGTTCAACTGGAGTCGGGTAATGATCGCGCGTGGTTACGCCTCAATCCTGTGTTGGGCGCTGGGCGCAAGCTTGATCTGCGCACCTCAGTTTTCTTTGGCTGCTCGCAGCCTTAGCCGAACTCACTCGACTCGCGCCGATAAACTTCAGAAGCATGACCGCTCTCGATTATCGGAGGCACGGGCACAGGGTAAGTCTGAAGTTGCTCTGCTAATTGCGTCAGTTCCCGGCGCGAATGAAGCTGTAGCTCGTGAGATCGCCAGAGTTCACGGCACAATTCGTTACCGTGCAGACGATATCAGTTATCTGCGGGCCAGCGTCCCCACTGAACGCGTTGAGGAAATCTCAACGTCAAGAAACGTTCAGGTTGTCAGTCTTGACGGCTTTCCTGACTACTACAGCGGTGCGCCAGTCGATGAGCCAAGTGAACCAGAGCCGGTTAGCCAGGAGAAAAAACCGGTTGAGGTAAGTCCTGCGCCGAATCGCGACACCCCGGCAGAGAATCCTTACCTGCCGACCAGAGACATTGGTGCTCCACAGTTCATCAAAGCACATCCGACCTTTGACGGGCGCGGAGTAACCATCGGCGTTGTCGAAGACATTCCCGACTTGCTCAGCCCCGAGCTGCAAACAGCAACTACGATCGACGGCAAATCCGTTCCCAAGATTGTTGAAATCCATAGTTCCGTGGATCCCGGCGACGACGATGTCTCTCGCGTGAACATGACGGAACAGGTGACTGCTTCACCGAGTAGCGACTTCACTCAAAATAAGATTACTTACAAAGCCCCCGCCGGCGGAACCTATCGCTTCGGAATCTTTGACGCGACACCCAGACCCGCGACGGATCTGCCTTTTCCTTATACGCACTTCAGTTACATGGATCGAATCAATCTCACCCGGAATCCATCGGGGCGTGGCCGGTTGTTTTCGGTGCTGTGGGAAGAGAAGACGAACACTGTTTGGGTGGATACGAATCAGAATTACAACTTCGCCGATGAACGGGCGATGACCGATTACAACATGCACGCCGATGTAAACATTTTCGGCCGTGACGATCCCGCAACGGTTGTACGCGATACGTTGGGATTCGTCGTCTTTACCAACCGCGAACATAAGTATGTGACTATCGGTCTGGGCACCGGCGGACATACCTCCGGGGTCGCCAGCGCCGCCGCCGGCAAACACTTCTTTGGCGGCAAAATGAGTGGTGCGGCTCCTGAATCACAACTCGTACTTGTGAAGACCGGCTTAGCCAAAACCTATTCGCCAATCGAAGGCATGATTCTGGTCATGAGAAATCCGAAAGTTGACGTGGCGACAATCTCCTGGGGCCTGGTGATGCGCCAGAACGACGGCAACAACATCGTCGATGTCGTCTTTGACCGGCTGATCGAAAAGTACAAGAAGCCGATCGTAACCGGCACGCAGAATGGCGGCCCCGGGATTAATACCGCGTTCGATTGCACGGGCAAGGCGATCATCGTAGGCGGCTCGATTAATCGGGACACCTGGCGCTCGAACTATGGACTCATCGCCGGTAAAGCGGACAGCGTGAGCAACCTCAGCTCTCGCGGGCCACGCGAAGATGGCGCCTTCAAGCCGGATATCCTGGCGCCGATCGAAGCGGTACTCGTGGGCAACGGATTGTTTCCCAGTTTCGCCGCTGGTGGCGCTTTCAAGTTACCGCCCGGCTATCAGGAGACCTGGGGCACTTCTTTCTCAGGCCCAATGGCGGCGGGCGGGACGGCGCTACTGATCAGCGCCGCCAAGCAGGCGAAAGTTGCTTACGATGCTGAACGGCTCAAGTGGGCGATCAAAGCGGGCGCCCGTTTTCTTCCGGATTCCGGCGCGCACGAGCAGGGCGCAGGCATGATGAATGTGGGCGCGGCATGGGAAGCGCTGAAGCGCGCGCCGGCGCCAGTCGAAATTAAGAGCAGCGCTCCGGTCAATACAATCCTGAGCGGTTATCTAAAAGAGCCTAATCGTGGTCCGGGGATCTACGAACGTGAGGGCTGGGCATCAGGACAGACAGGCCGCCGTGAGATTACTTTCACGCGCACCTCGGGCCCGTCAAAGCCTCTGCGTTATCGTTTGAATTGGACCGGCGACGACGGCACTTTCAGCAGCGGCGGCACTATTAGCCTGCCACTCAACAAACCGGTCCGTGTCCCGGTTACGATAAATCCCAAAACCCCTGGCGTGCACAGCGCTCTTCTTAGTCTCACGGATCAGCGAACCTCGTTTCCGATTTACCAGACAATGAACACCATCGTCGCCGGAGAACAATTTACTCCCGCCAACGGGTTCACCATCACTGATCAAGGTCAGGCGGATTTTCTGAGTTGGAAGTCGTACTTTGTAAACGTGCCGCCGGGAGCTCCGGTTTTCAAAGTTAACCTCGCCGTCTCAAGTGGAAACCTGAAACTTAATTTTCTTGATCCCAGCGGCACCTCTTACTGGACCTCGCATCCGCGCACCCCGGGCAAGGGATTGGTGCAATACCAGGAGGGCGGCACCTGGAGTCGCTCGTTTCCGAATCCCGAGCCGGGCGTGTGGGAGGTCGTGGTCATTAATGAGAACACCAACAAGGAAGGACTGCGTCTGAAACCACAGCCGCCGGCCACTTTTAGTTTCAGCGCGCAGATTCTGCGTGTTGATATTCACACGAGATCAGGAGTGACCGTTGGAAAATGGGCGGTTGATTTCGCGAACACGTTGGCGACCTTTAAGGGCGGCATGCCGGAGACACCACTGGGAAGCGCGTTTTCGGATCGCGCCACGCTGACCTCAAACGGCCGCCAGGCAATTTTTGATATTGATGTGCCTGCTGGAACTGAGACGTTAACCGTCAAGATCGGTGCGCCTTCGGACCCTAACGCTGATCTTGATCTCTATCTCTATGATTGTTCCGGTAAAGAATGTTTCGCCGTCGAGCACGGCGTCGGCAGTAGCGCTGACGAGGTGGTAACAATTAGCAAGCCAAGAGAAGGAAAATGGAAAGCCCTGATTGATCCCTTCTCGATCCCGTCAGGCCGCACAACCTTTGATTATCTTGATGTTTTCACAAATCCAAAATTCGGAACGCTCACGTCGTCAGGAGGACCCGCTATGCGCGAACCGGGAGCCAAGTGGACTGAGGAGGTAAGCGCAAGGGTTACAACTGCTCCGGCCGGATCTCGTTATCTCATGGGAGTTCTTGGAATTCAGGGAGCAGGTGTAAATAGCGTTAACTACCGGATTAGCGAACCTGCGGTCATCATGCCCGTCGCGCTGGGCCTTTCGTTTGTGAAGCTCAATGACAATCGCTCAAGACTCTCGACGAAGTAAACGTTCGCGCCCTGAGACTCGCCCGCTCTCCTCCGCCCCCTCTGCCAGGCTCACCACAAAAAACATGGACTCCGAACAGCTACTTGTAAGAGAATGTCCCACCCTTTGGAGTCAACCAGAGAATGAAAAAGAATCACGTACTACTTCGCCTGATCGCCTGCGTTTGTCTAATCGTTGCCTGTGCTACCGCACAGTTGACTCAGGAACCGAAGCAGCCAAAAGAAACATCCGCCGCGAAACCTTCTGAGAGCCCGACACCAACGCCGCCGGGGGCGGGTGGCGCCTCTGTGCCAAACGCGAATCCGTTTCCCAGCACCTATCGTCCCTTTCCACGCCGCACCACGGTGATTCGCAACGCGACGATCATGACCGCAGCCGGACCTTCAATACAGAACGGCTCAGTGCTTCTGCGCGACGGCAAAATCGTAGCAGTTGGCGCAACAGTGAATGCTCCGGCCGATGCCGTGGTAATCGATGGCACCGGGAAATATGTGACTCCGGGAATTATCGACATTCACTCGCATGTCGGTGTATATGCAGCTCCCGGAGGGGATGCACTTAGCGACGGCAACGAACTGACTAATCCGGTGACGGCCAACGTCTGGGCCGAGCACTCTGTCTGGCCACAGGATCCGCAACTGCCTCGGGTCCTGGCCGGTGGTGTTACCACGATGCAGGTCTTGCCGGGTTCAGGAAATTTGATCGGCGGACGCAGCGTCGTTCTAAAAATAGTGCCGTCGCGAACGGTGCAGGGCATGAAATTCCCCGGCGCAAAATACGGTTTGAAGATGGCCTGCGGTGAAAACCCGAAACGCGTCTATCAAACTCGCGGCCCATCTACACGGATGGGTAATGTCGCTGGGTACCGAGCCGCCTGGATCCAGGCCGAAGCTTATCGCCGGAAGTGGGACACGTGGAATGCGACGCACAAGGGTGACCCGCCCACGCGCGACCTTGGTCTGGAAACCCTGGCCGAGGTTCTGCGGGGAAACATCCTGGTCCACAACCATTGTTATCGCGCCGACGAGATGGCCCAGATGCTGGACATTGCAAAAGAGTTTGGCTACACGGTGCGCGCTTTTCATCACGCCGTCGAAGCTTACAAAATTGCCGAGCTGTTAAAGGCAAACGGGACGGGCGCGGCCGAGTGGGCGGACTGGGGCGGATTCAAAATGGAAGCCATGGATTCCGTCAAAGCAAATCTCGCCATCACCGACGCTTTTGGAGCGCGAGCAATGATCCATTCGGACAGCGCCGATGGAGCCCAGCGGCTTAATCAGGAAGTTGCCAAAGCCATGTACGCCGGACGAGCGGCCGGAATTATGGTCACAGAGGATCAGGCGATCCGTTGGCTGACGATCAATCCGGCTTGGGCGTTGGCACTGGATGACAAGATCGGCTCGATCGAGGTTGGCAAGAATGCGGATGTCGTGCTTTGGTCCGGCAATCCCTTCAGCATCTATAGCAAAGCCGAGAAGGTTTGGATCGATGGCGCGTTGTTGTTCGATCGCGCCGACACTACTGAGCGGTGGCGCACGGATTTTGAACTTGGCGTAGTGCGGGAGAAAGATTGAAATGCGCAAAGGGATTCTGATCGCGATCCTGATCGCAGCCGCGGCCGTTACTGCCGCATTGCCTGTGGCTGCCCAGACTATTGCTATTACCAACGGCACGGTTCATCCAGTAAGCGGTGCGCCGATCAACAACGCTACGGTGCTAATCCGTGATGGCGTGATCGTCGCTGTCGGCGCTCGGGTAAACGTCCCGGCGGACGCTCGCCGAATTGATGCCACCGGCAAAGTTGTGACGCCGGGCTTGATCAACTCGCTCACCGAGCTTGGCCTCATAGAAATCGATCAGGTTCGAGACACCAAAGACGATACCGCCAAAGGAACAAACAACATCTCAGCCGCATTTCGAGTTTGGGAAGGATTGAATACCGCGTCGACGAGTTTTGCGCCCACGCGCAATGAAGGCATCACCACTGCCATCATCACGCCCCATGGCGGACTCGTCTCAGGGCAGGCGGCGGTAATCGATTTATTGACCGGGCGTTCTGCCGACATGATCCGGCGGGCGCCGGTAGCCATGGTCGCGCAGATCAACAGTTCAAGTAGTGCAGGGACCAGTGCCCGCGGCGAGTTGATGAGTAAGCTGCGCGGGCTGCTGGATGATGTGAAGTTCTACATGCTGCATCGCACCGAGTACGATCGCGGTGCGGCCCGAACACTCGGAGCGCCAAACGCGGATCTGGCGGCACTGATTCCGGTGGTCGAAGGCAAACTCCCATTACTAGTTGAAGCGAACCGGGTTGACGAGATCGAGGCGGCGCTGGCACTGGCCCGCGATTATGATCTCAAGCTGATGATTGTCGGCGGAGCCGAGGCCTGGTTGATGGCTGAGCGTCTGGCAACGGCGCAGGTCCCGGTGTTGACCGGAGCCATGAGCAACATTCCGTCCAGTTTTTCGACGCTGAATCAGCGCCAGGAAAATGCCGGTTTGCTCCGCCGCGCGGGCGTCCGCGTGGCAATCACGGCCACTGGTGGCAGCGACGTGACGCGGTTCAATGCGCGGAACCTCAAGTACGAAGCCGGAAACGCCGTGGCCTACGGCATGACTCATGACGACGCGTTGCGGGCCGTGACTCTAACGCCGGCGGAATTGTTCGGAGTTAGCGATCGCATCGGTTCGCTGCAAGCAGGCCGTGACGCAAATGTGGTGGTGTGGAGTGGCGACCCGTTTGAATTCTCAACCCGGGCAGAGCATGTGTTCATCCGCGGCCGCGAGGTGCAGGAACCCAGCCGCCAGGACATGCTGATCGAAAGATATAAGCCGCGGCCTTAGAAAGATCGGAAGTTGGAGCCTGTGTCAGAAGCCCGAGCACCGGGATTCCCAACCGAGCAACTCGGTTGGGGTGGGGCGGTAAGGGAGGGCTACACTCGCCAGCACAATAAAGGAAATCTGGGGCGAAACGGTTTGTCATATGCGATAGTCGACCGACACGAACGTCGCCCTTGCTTACGCGCGGGCTTCTGACACGCCCTCTCACGCCGTGGGCTACAGTCCTTCCGCCGTTCAGCGGCTTCGGAATAAAAGGCACGACGCCGATCGCGCCACGCCTTTCTTCTTCAAATTAGCAGTGAACTGCGTTAGCTGCACTTTATTCTGCAACTCTTAATCCCTTTGTAACGGCCAACGCGCACCCACAAATTCGAGGCCTAGCCGAGCAATACCGTCCCGTGCAACCTTGCGAGAGCGGATGGCGGCGAACATCGAGACGTTGTCGCGCGCGCTGCTAATTTTAAGAATGCGCCCAATGCCGACTGTTAGATTGGTGGGGATGCAAGTTCCCAGGCTGCTCAATGTTTCAGTAACCGTATGTTCCTGCGCGGAAGGCTTGCCATTCTCATCGAATGTTTCCACGAGGACCTCGAGAGGAATAATCAGTCGCGTTTCTCTTCGTTGGTTGGTTAACAGGCGCTTCCCCAACTTCCACATTGAATTCTGTTCGACCTTGATTGGTAACGGTTCATACCTAAGAGATGGATCTTCTTCATAACTAAGCGGAGGCTGCTTACCCACAAACCCCACGCCGACACGAAACCAGGCCGAGTCCTGGTGTTGCGCCATGGGAATGGCCGAAGCATGGCGCACCAGACTCCAAACTGAATACATAGGCTCAGTATGATCGAAGCAACGCAGCTGGTGCGGCAAGGGAATTGTTAGTTGTATCAGGCGTCCAATCTCAACCGGCCGCTTTAAAGTAAAGCCTGCTCCGAAGTGAGTTACGTCGACCAGCCGGGACTGTTCCGTCCACTCGTATTCAGCGCTCTCCCTGCAATGGACCCGAATTGGCAGCGTCAAAGGTATGCGCGCACGTCGTCGTATTGACTTTCTTGTCTGTTCCAATTGAAGACCCTCCTTTTGAGTTTGAGAGAGTTGGGGCTGGTGAGCGGGGAATTAAGTATAAAAGAAAGAGTTCGAAGTGTGTTAAGTCAATTTGAGCGAATCACGCTTTGTTCTGCAGGAGGCTTCTCGGAACAACCGATCGATCGCGGAATTCTCTGGCGTCTGGGCTTAGGCTGTGGCTAAATACCTTCTCGGTTTGAGCATTCTGTGGTCTTGATGAGAAGGAGCCCAATGGGTAGCCGCTCGCTCGCTCTCTTACTGATCGTGGTAGCTTTCGTCGTTTCCGAAATGAATTCTGTGACGACGGCGACGATGCCACAGACTATCTCAACCTCTCAAACCTTCGCGGACGCTTTTGATAATTATGTGCGTGACGATTCCATCGTTGGCGCCAGCTACGTGATTGTGAATGATGGTCACGCAATCGGGTGGCACCACGTGGGCTTGGGCGATCGCGAACCAAACCAGCCGGTAGATCAGAACACAATCTTTCATTGGGGCTCGATCACCAAAACGCTTACTGCGGTGGCGGTGATGCAACTACGCGATCAGGGCAAGATTTCGCTCGATGACTCAATCACGAAATATGTGCCGGAGCTGGTGCGCGTCCACAGCGACTATGGGCCAGTCTCGCAGGTGACGCTGCGGCACCTGTTATCGCACAGCGCGGGGTTCCAGGATCCAACCTGGCCGTACCGTGACGAGACCAAGCCCTGGCAACCATTCGAGCCGACTGAGTGGGCGCAATTGGTGGCGATGATGCCTTACCAGGAACTCGCCTTCAAACCCGGCGCCCGGTACAGCTATTCGAATCCGGCATTTATCTACCTCGCGCGGGTAATTGAGAAGGTGTCTGGACTGTCATATCAAAGCTACATGCGGCGAAACATCCTGACGCCGATGGGAATGTCGCAAAGCTACTTCAATCTGACGCCGCGTCCCCTGGCCAAAGACCGATCGAATAACTACACAGTGACGGTCGATGCGGGCGGGCAGCAAACCGTCAAGGCGAACGGCCGCGAGTTTGATACGGGAATCACCACTCCGAACGGAGGCCTCAATGCACCGCTGGGTGATTTAGTTCGCTGGGTGGGATTTCTTACTGGTAAGGGACCGAAGCCGGCGCGCCCGATTCTGTCACGCGCTTCACTTGAGGAGATGTGGCGTCCGGTCGTTGCCGTGAATACCACGCCAGACCATTTGCAGTCGATGGGGCTCTCATTCTTTCTCGATCCACGGACGTTGCCGTCAGGAAAGATAACTTTTGTAGGCCACACGGGAAGTCAGGCAGGCTTTCGCGCGTTCATGGAATTCAACCCGCTTACAGGCCGCGCGGTGATCGCCGCTTTCAACACCTCGCACGATTCCGGCCATAATGAAGCCGAGAATAAGGCCGCCCGGGGATCGCGCGACGGCTACAACGCTCTGCGTGAAGAGTCATTCCAGCTGCTCCGATAATTTCCTATGACTATGGCCGTTCAAAAGGCGCCGCGGATCAATCAGGATGATGCCGTCCGCCTTGCCGCTGAGCTTTACGGTCTGAATGTCTCAGCGACGCCGCTGCCGAGCGAGCGGGATCAGAATTTCTACTGCCAAGCCGGCAACAAACAATTCGTTCTTAAGATTGCCAACTCAGAGGAAGCCCTCGAGTTTCTTGCACTTCAGAATCAACTTATTCAATTCCTCACGGCCAGCAAGATCGAGCTGGAGTTTCCTCGGGTCGTGCAGACTAATAATGGAGAGAACATTGCGACGATCAAGGATCAAAATGACCGTCAACACTTTGTAAGACTGCTCACATGGCTTAACGGTACTTGCTTTGCCAAAGCTACGCAGCATGACCGCAGACTGCTGGCTTCACTCGGTCGCGCGTTAGCTCAAATGGATGCGGCGCTTGCAGAGTTCTCGCACCCGGCCGCACATCGTTTGTTTTACTGGGACCTTCGTAATGCAGCCATGGCCCGGAGATTACTCGGGCTGTTGCCTGAAACTCGCCGGCCCTTAGTCGAACGCTGCTTCGACGAGTGGGAGCGGATTGATTGGAGCCGTTTGCGCTTCAGCGTCATCCACAACGACGCGAACGACTACAACATTCTTGTTTGTGAGCCCGAGCACCGGGTTAGCGCAATTCTTGATTATGGCGACGTAGTTTACTCGGCAACTGTTTGCAACCTTGCCGTGGCTTTGGCCTACGTAATGCTCGATAAGCCCGACCCGATAGGTGCTGCTGCTCAAGTAGTCGCGGCCTATCACGAGGTTTATCCGCTCACCGAACCGGAGATTGAGGTTCTTTACACGCTGGCCGTCACGCGACTCTGTTGCAGCGTCTGCTATGCGGCGAAACAAACACGCGATGCGCCTGATAATGAATACCTCAACATCTCTAACACACCCGCCTGGGCGCTGCTGGAGCGGCTTTCAACTGGGGAAATCGATTGGCCTACACGGGTCTTTCGCTATGCCTGCGGACTGCCCGTTGTAAGAGAGACTTCTCGTCCACGCCGAGCCCGAGCAGAGTTGTTTGAGGCTCGAAAAAAGCACCTCGGACCTTCGCTTAGCATTTCCTACCAGTCTCCGTTGCACATCGTCTCTGGATCACGGCAGCATCTTTATGATTCCGACGGTCGCCGCTATCTGGACTGTGTTAATAACGTCGCGCACGTCGGACACAGCCATCCATATGTCGTGCGGGCTGTGACAGAGCAGATGGCGATTCTCAATACCAACACCCGCTATCTGCACGAACTCTTGATCGAGTACAGCGAACGGCTGACGGCAACGCTGCCGGAACAGCTGAGTGTCGTGTACCTGGTTTGCAGCGGCAGCGAAGCGAATGAGTTGGCCCTGCGTCTGGCCCGCGCGCACACCCGCCGCAATGAAGTGATCGTGGTGGATGGCGCTTATCACGGGAACACCAGCGCAATGATCGATCTCAGCCCGTACAAGTTCGATGGTCCGGGTGGCAAAGGATGTCCTTCCTGGGTGCACAAGGTTTCGATGCCGGATGGCTATCGTGGGCCTTATCACGGCGCCGATGCCGGCAAGCTCTTCGCCGCTCAGGTCGCTGAGGCATTGAGACGAAGTGGCCAGGTCGCCGCCTTCTTCTGCGAGTCGGCGCTGGGTTGTGGGGGTCAGATCATCTTGCCTCCGGGATACCTGCGCGAGGCCTACGCCGCCGTTCGAGCTGCGGGAGGAGTTTGCGTGGCCGATGAAGTCCAAACCGGCTTTGGCCGCGCCGGCACACACTTCTGGATGTTCGAGACACAGGGTGTAGTGCCGGACATCGTGACTCTGGGCAAGCCGATCGGGAACGGGCATCCGCTCGGTGCAGTCATTACGACACCGGAGATTGCGGCGTCGTTTGCTAACGGCATGGAATACTTCAACACCTTTGGCGGCAATCCGGTTTCATGCGCGGCAGGTTTGGCCGTTTTGGATGTGATCCGCGACGAACAGCTACAAAAAAACGCTTTGGAAGTTGGCGAGTATCTGAAACAAGGGCTGCGGAAGTTGCAAAAGCAGCACTCTGCAATCGGCGACGTGCGCGGCCTGGGTCTGTTTCTGGGGATAGAATTCATTCGCAATCGAGAGACTCTCGAGCCTGGAGACAGTGAAGCGGCTAATGTGGTCGAACGGATGAAAGAACGCGGCGTCCTCTTGAGTACCGATGGACCGTTCCATAATGTCATCAAGATCAAACCACCGTTGGTGTTCTCAAAGGCGGACGCAGATTTTCTGGTTTCGAGTTTGGATGCGGTCGTCAAGGAAGACTGATTGCATTGTGCCGTATTTCAACGTCTCGCTAAACGGTGCGGCCGAATCGTCAATAGCCGCTTAAGTGTGATTTTCTGTTGCTTCCAACCGTTCGATATCAGCAAGGTCCTGCAGTCTTGCCGCCGATTTCTTGTTCAAAATCAGGTGGTGGCGAGAAATAATAAAGACCGGCGCTCCGGCGAAGGTCGTTTGCAGACGATCCGGCCATGCTTCGTCGAACTCAACGCCTTCTATCGACGTGATCAAGTCGATCCGCAATGGCGGCACACCAATTTGAAAGATTGTTCCGGCCTTGCTCAAATCATTTGCGGTGAGATCAGCGAGCGTCGCGCCAAACGCTAACAAGGCCTTTAACACCCTGTCAGCGTTCTCGGGTTCCGGCCGGACCCAAACGTCGAGATCCTTTGTGGCGCGGACGTAACCGTAAGCAGCTAAGGCGTGGGCGCCGACGACGAGATACTCAACGTCGTGAGCGTTCAACGCGAGTAGTAGTTCTCTGAAGTCGGGGTTCATCGGCTGAGTGATTGTTCCAGGCGAGACAGAGTTCGGTTAGTGTCCACACGGCTTCAATGCGCTCCGCGGGTGAAGAGTCGAGCCACTCGTCATCGCGAGGCTCCTCCTGCCCGGCGCGGATAACTTTTCCGCTAGCCCCTTTAGAATTTGCAGCTTCCAACGCGGACCAATTATATCACGCGCCGCACTGTTAGAACCGGGGGTTAAGTGAGATAGGAGAGGCCGGATGCCAATCAGCATCCGGCCCCTTTTTTTTGTGGTTGAACTTGCGACCGTATCTAGGGAACCTTGGTGCCGCACTCATCGCAGAACTTGGCGCCCGGCTTAAGTTCGTGCTGGCAGTTCGAGCACTTGGCCGCTTCCTGACTGGCGCCGCACTCGCTGCAGAATCTCGATCCCGGATGCAGTGCCGCGCCACACTTCACGCATTTTGCCGTAGACGCCGTTGCTCCCGTGCCCCCTGAAGTCGTTGCGCCCTGTTGCTTCATCGCTTCGGTCATCGATCCGGCCATCATGTTTCCGACCGCGAATCCCGCCCCCAGACCTGCGCCCAGTCCGGCTCCGCCCGACGGGTTCTGCGCCGCATCGCGCATGGCGTCGGCGGCCTGAAACTGCGTGTATCTGTTCACGTCGCCAATCACACCCATCGAAGTACGCTTGTCCATCGCCGCTTCGACTTCCGCCGGCAACGAAATGTTCTCGACGACAAACTTGGTTAGCTCCAGGCCCAACGATTTGAATTCGTCCTGCAGCTTTTGCCGGGCAAAGCCACTCAGCTCATCATAGTTGGAAGCGAGATCCAGCGCGGCAATCTTTGATTCAGCCAGCGCGTCAGAAAAACCACTGACCATAGTGCGCCGCAGTTGTCCCTCGATGTCTTCGGTGACAAATCGGGCGTTGGTGCCGGCGATCTGCTTGATCAACTCTCGCGGGTCAGCCACGCGCATTGAGTAAATGCCGAACGCGCGCAGACGCACCATGCCAAAATCCGCGTCGCGCATCATCACCGGGTTCGACGTGCCCCACTTCAGATCGGTGAACTGTTTGGTGTTAACGAAATAGACTTCCGACTTGATGGGCGAATTGAATCCGTGTTTCCAGGCGCCCAGCTTGGATAGGATCGGAGTGTTACCGCCTTCCACAGTGTAGCGGCCGGCGCCGAACACGTCGGCGATCTGTCCTTCGTGAACAAAAACTGCCGCCTGTGACTCGCGCACGATCAATTGCGCGCCGTTCTTGATCTCCTGATCGCGAACCGGAAAACGATAAAGCATCGTATTGCTCGAATCATCGAGCCACTCAATGACTTCAATGAACTGCGCACTCGGACTAAGCCGGTCAAGAATTCCCATTTCTCTTCAATCTCCTTTATTGGCCCGCAAAACAGTCTGGCGAAGGCCGCAGCTATTATACGGTTAAAACGCAGGCGGTGTTCAAATGAGTGTCAGAAGCCCGACCGTTAGGGAGGGCCCGTTTAGGGGCAGAATCGCGGTCACGCTACTAGGCCTTGCTGATGCGCGGGCTTCTGACGCGCAGGCGAAAAGCCAGCAAAGCCAGTGCAGTCAGACCCCCGAACGAGTCAATCAGGCTGTCGAAAAGCGATGCCCCGCGGGTTGGAACAAAGCTCTGATGGAACTCATCACTCAGCGAATAGACAATTACGAACAGAAGTGAAGCCCAAAACCAGTGCGCCCGCAGCAACTCGCGGGACGATGTTCTGAACGCGCGCGCGGCCAGCAATGCCAGCACCGCGTAAACGGTAAGGTGTCCCGCCTTGCGAATCAGCAAGTGAATAGCCTGAAGCGTCTCGATGCTGGCCCCGGGGAACAACCAGTGCAGCGGCCGGAGCAGAAGACTCCCCGTATGCGAGCCTGACAACAGGTCGCTCGATCCGATAAAGATCAGCGACGCCCAGATGATCAGCGGACCATAGCGCCAAAGGCGTCGATTAGAAGAACCGAAAGTGTTCTTTCTTATGATTCTCGCCGGCGCCTTCAGTTTTCCCTCTTCCGTCATTTCGGTTGGAGATTAACGCAGGTCGAGGCAATGACAAAATCAACAATGCCCGGGCTTTATCGGCTCCGTTCAGACCTTTAATCTTTCAGCACTGCGGCTTTGTCGCAGCACATTGCGGTCAGGCTTTGCCTGACCGTGAAGCTGGTCTCCAATCAAGGCGCGGCTACGCCTCGGCGGGAGGCATAGCCTCTAAGAACGGCAACTCGCCACGGTAAGCCCAAAGCTTACCGCCAGGGCTTGCGCCACAGGCGCGAGAATCTTTGCCCTCGTAAACTGAAATCCGGATTATTCGTATCGCAGTGCTTCTATCGGATCGAGTGCAGCGGCCTTGCGGGCTGGATAGTAGCCAAAGAATATTCCTACGGCGACCGAGAAGATCACCGACCCGATGATGGCCATGGTGGAAATCAGAGTCGGCCAGCCCAGCATCCTTGGTATCAGGAGCGAAACCGCCACTCCCAGAACGATGCCAAACAACCCGCCCGTCAAACTGAGCACGATTGACTCGATCAGGAACTGCGTCTTTACCGCTGAAGAGCGCGCCCCAATCGCCATGCGAATGCCTATTTCGCGCGTGCGTTCCGTGACTGAGACCAGCATGATGTTCATGATCCCGATGCCGCCCACCAGCAGTGAAACTCCGGCGATACACGCCAGCAACATCGTCATGGTGCTGTTGGTTTCGTTCGCAGCCTCAGCCACGTCCGTCATGTTTCGCACAGTAAAGTCATCGCCCTCGTTGGCGGTTAACTTGTGACGCTGTCGCAGCAGTTCGGTAATTTGTTGCTGCGCGGTGTAGGTAGCGTCCTGAGAGATCGCCGACACGTACGATATCTGCAGCCGCGGGCTGCCCAGGATCTTCTTCTGCACCGTGGTGTAGGGAGCGAAAGCGATATCGTCCTGATCGCGACCCTGCGGATCCTGTCCCTTCCTGGCCATTACTCCAATCACACGAAAAGGCAGGTTCTGAACGCGCAGCGTCTGGCCGACAGGATCCATGCCGGCGAACAAATTGTCGCCGATCGTTTGCCCAATCACGATGACTCGCCCAGCCGTCCGCACGTCTGCGTCGGTAAAAAACTCGCCGCTTTGTACAGTCCATTTGCGTATCTCGGGATACTGTTCGCTGACGCCTTGAATCGAAGTATTCCAGTTCGAATTTCCCACGACTAGTTGAGACCTCGCGTTAACCGCGGGCGTAACCATGGACACGCTCGGCACTTCGCGCTTGATCGCCTCGAGATCTTCTACCGTGAGCGTGTTTGTGCCGCTGTCGCCGGTGCCACTGCGCACGCCACCCACGTTCTGCGCGCCGGCACTGACGAACAACAGATTAGTGCCGATGCTTTCGATTTGCGCCTGCACCGAAGCCTGTGCTCCCTGGCCAATGCTGACCATCGCCACCACGGCGGACACGCCGATGATGATGCCGAGCATGGTCAGCGCCGCGCGCATCTTGTTGCGTACCAGGGCTCGGAAGGCAACGCGAATGATCATTAGAAGGTCCATAAGTTTTCCCGCAAAGAGTTTCTCCGCAGATTTCGCAGATTACACAGAAGATTTAGACAAGACTGAGGTGTTTGATATTCCTCGCTGCCCACCGACGACACCTCTCTTATTATTACCGTCTGTGTAATCTGCGAAATCTGTGGATTCCTACTCTTCATCTACATCCTCTTCGACGGGCGGCAGATTCCGTAATTCCTCGGCCGCGTTTCGTGACTCATCGACCGGGTAGTCCTTGCTGATTTTTCCATCTTTGAAGACGACCACGCGCTGCGCGTACTGAGCGATGTCGGGCTCGTGAGTTACCAGCACCAGCGTGATGCCGCGTTCGCGATTAAGTCGCTGGAAGATTTCCATTACCTCGACAGAGGTTCGTGAATCCAGATTACCGGTTGGTTCGTCGGCGAGAATCAGCGCCGGGTCATTAACCAGCGCGCGCGCAACCGCGACGCGTTGCTGCTGTCCGCCGGACAACTGGTTGGGATGATTTTGCTCCCGCCCCGCCAGTCCGACTGCGGCCAGCGCGTCCAATGCCCGCTGGTCACGCTGCGCATTGGGCACACCAGCATAGAGCATCGGCAACTCAACGTTTTCCAGAGCAGAGGTGCGCGAGAGCAGGTTGAAGCCCTGAAAGACAAAACCGATCTTTTGACAACGAATGTCGGCCCGCTCGTCTTTCGACAATTCCGAGACGTCCTGGCCATCGAGGATGTAAGCACCGCGAGTAGGGCGGTCGAGACAACCGATGATGTTCATAGTCGTCGACTTGCCCGAACCGGAAGCACCCATGATCGCTACGAACTCGCCTTCTTTGATCGTCAGCGACACTCCTCGCAACGCGTGAACATCGACGTCACCCATCGTGTAAGTCTTATGAATGTGATCGAGTTGAATCACCGGACGAGCTTCGGGCGGCTCGACCAGCCGGAGTGTTTCCACGTTCTTTGTTTCGATGTCCTGAATCGCTTGCATGTTCTTTACGTTAGCCTGCCAATAAATTTCAGCTAAAACGCGCGTCGGTTCTTGCGAGTAAAAAGCCCAACTCAAGTTGGTACTCTGAACGCCTGTTTGCCGAGTTAGTTTCTCCTGCCGCCACCGCCGGTTCGCGGCGCGCCACCAAAGCCCGGGGCCTGTGACTGATTCGCAGCAGGTTTGCTGGCGCCGGATATGGTCTGTCCGGTGATAACCATTTCCCCTTCCTGCAAGTTGCCTTCGACAACTTCAGTCGATGCGCCGTCAGTGAGACCAATCTTGATCCGGCGAGACTGTGGCTTGCCATCCTGCCCCAGCACCCACACGCGACGGGTCTGGCCTTCCAAAACCGGAGCGGTCGAAGGAGCGAATTGCGCGCCGTCATTCCCTGGTGAAGCCGAAGCCTTCGCGTCGCCACTGGCATTGTCATTCGATTGTCGTCGCCTACCCTGGCCATTTGTGTTTCCGCTTCCGCCGCCGATCCTTTGTCCATTCGCATCCTGGGGCATGAATCGGAGCGCAGCGTTCGGAACCTTGAGCACGTTGTTGCGCTCATCAATGGTGATCGTCAGATTCGCAGTCATGCCGGGCTTCAGTTTCTGTTCCGGATTGCTGACGTCGATCACCACGTTGTAGGTGACCACGTTCTGGACGTTTTGCGGATTGAGCCTCATCTGCTCAATTTTTCCGTCGAAATCTTTGCCGGGAAACGCATCAACTGAAAACTTGACTGACTTTGCCTGCTCAACCAGACCGATATCTGCCTGATCGATGTTGGCGATCACCTGCATCTGGGTCAGGTCATTGGCGATAGTAAACAGGGTCGGGGCTGAGAGGCTGGCCGCCACGGTCTGGCCGACGTTCACGTCGCGAGACACCACGATTCCGTCAATTGGCGAAGTGATCGTGGTGTGGGTCAGATTTACTTCCGCAAGATTGAGCGCGGCCTGAGCCTGCTGCACTTGCGCCTGTGCTTGTAGCACCTGCGCCTGTGATTGCTGTACCTGCGCCTGCGACTGCTGAACCTGCGCCTGCGAAGAAGCAATGCCGGAGCCGGCCGACATTTGCTCGCTCAACTCTGCCTGATTCAACTGGGCCGCAGCCTGATTGTAACGAGCTTCGGCGGTTCGGTAAGCGGTCGCCGCGACATCATACTCACGTTGCGCGACCACGCCGCTCTTAACCAATGATTCCTGTTGTTTGAGAAAACTTTGCGCGTCATCCTGTTGCGCCTTTAGCACTGCCAGGTTCGCGCGAGCGCCGGATACTCCGGCCTGATTATTCTGCACCGTTGACCGGGCGGCCAGAGCTTTCGCCTGTGCATCACTGACGCCGGCGCGAGAATTCGTCACGGCCGCGCGTGCCTGTTGCAGGCTGGCAATCGCCTGTTGCAGATTTGCACGCGCTTGATCAACCTGTGCTTTGGACACAGCCGGATCCAGTTGGGCGACTACCTGCCCCTTCTTTACTATGGAATTGAAGTCAGCATACAGAGCTGAGATGGTTCCTGAAGCCTGACTGCCAACTTGTACCGTGGTGACAGCCTGGAGTGTTCCGGTGGCGGTAACTGTGTTGCGCAGATTTCCGCGCTCAACTCGTGCGGTCATGTATGCCGGCGCCGTAGAGCGGTTTCCCCAGAAATAAATTCCTGCGAGTGCGAGCAGGGCAACTCCGCCAAGTCCCAGGATCAGTTTCGTCCGCTTGCTGAGATTCAGTCTCTTCAAGTTCAACTTCACGCGATCCAACGGTTTCAAGGCGCCGGTGCCGGTCACGAGCGGAGGTGCTTCAAAAGTTTTGGCTGACATAATATTGATTTACCGATCCTCTAGTGCCTGAATTTCAAACTACGCCAATTAAGTAGACACCCCGCGTTCCTCTTTCGTTACAGCGGCCGTTCGCGTCCGAGGATGCAAGGCATTTAGGACAATATGCTAAGAAAATTACATATATGAGTAGCAGAAGAAGGCGATACCTGTCTGTGCACTAGAACACATAGCGCTTTGCGGCACCTCTTCCGCTTGTAACGGTTTCCCAAATCAAGGTGTCTGACCAGTCGGGAGGCTATGGCCTCGAAAACTAAGATCAAGGAACTAGGAGAACAAAATGAAGAAACTTGGAAAGTTTAAGGTGCTGGCAATAGCCTCTCTCTCAGCGATTGCCCTGGCTGCTTCGATTGGCGTGGCCCAATCGGTAAAGAGCGATCAGGACAAAACACCACGCGGTGCCTGGCACGGTGGTCGCGGTCGCGGCGAAGGTAAGGGTTGGGGAGGAATGCGCGGTGGCATTTTTTCACAGCTAAATCTAACTGATGACCAGAAGGCAAAGATGAAACAGATCCGCGAAAGCTTTGCCGCAACTAACAAACCTTTGCGCGAACAGCTTCGCGCGAAGCGGCAGGAGTTGCGTCAGGCGAATGAAGGCGGTACGTTCAACGAAGCGCTGGCCACTCAGAAACTGACAGAAATGGCGGGCCTGCAAGCCAGGCTGATGGGCGAGCAATTCAAGCTTCATCAGCAGATGCAGTCCGTTTTGACCGCTGAGCAAAAGGCCCAGCTTGAACAGAGGAAAGCGCAATTCAAAACTCGCGAAGGCGGACGCCATCGCCGCGGTGAAAAGCGCGATAACCAGTAACGTTTCCCCTGCGGAACTGGCGGGCCCAAATACCTAAATTCATACCGGGCCCGCCGGCCCGTAACTCCGGATGAGGAACGCTTCTGTCGAACGGCTACGAACAGGCGTCGGACGTCGAGTTGGCGCGTCAGGCACGCGCGGAAGACGAGTCTGCATTCGCTGAGATAGTCCGGCGTTACAGCCCGCGAGTGTTCAGCGTGGCGCATCGATTCTTTCGCCAACGCAGTTTGGTCGAAGACGCCGCCCAGGAGGTTTTCTTGAAAGCTTTTAGCCAGCTTGAAAGTTATGAAGGCCGCGGTTCAATGGAAGGCTGGTTGACGCGTATTGCCACTAATACTTGTCTGAATATTTTGCGCGCGTCAAAACGGCGACCTGAACTGACCAGCGGTGATTTGACTGAAGATCAAAACCGCTGGCTCGATGAACAGCTTTCGAGCACGGCCAGTGAGCTGCATCGATCAGCCGAACACAAAATGGTAGCCGCCGATCTGGCTGAACGCCTGTTGGGGACTCTGTCTCCGGAAGATCGATTGGCCTTAACCCTGATTGACGGCGAAGATGCAACGGTGAGTGAGGTCGCGGAGATAACGGGTTGGTCCGAATCAAAAGTTAAAGTGCGGGCCTTTCGTGCTCGTAAGAAAGCTCGCGAGGCGATGGAGAAGTTGTTGGGCGCAGGTCGAAGACGGCTGGGACTTGATTCGTCCGGGGCTCACTGAAAGGTAAGCGATGAGAGAAATGCACATCATCGAAATTCTCGAAAAAGGGCCGTTGGCTAGTCTGACGGAAAGTGAAGTGGGCGCGATTAACAGTCACGCGGAAACCTGCACGGAGTGTCGTCAAGCATACGAAGCGGCTCAGATCTCGGCGTTGCTGATCCGTGAGCGCGCCACCGAAACAATGGAACCTTCACCGTTTTTTCAGACGCGGGTGTTGGCAGCCTGGCGCGAACAACAGGCGGGGGATAACGTCCCTGCTTTCTGGCGGCTGTGGAAGACGGCCGGGGCGCTGTTCGCTTCAATGGCAGTCACCACGGCGGCGCTGGCGGTTTTTAGTTTCGTTGCTCCGGGATCTGAAACGCCGGATGCCGGCGTGGCGGTATCTCCTTACTCTGAGGAAGCTGTCGTGTTGGGCCAGAACCAGGGTGACGATCAACTGGACTATGAACAGGTCCTCAGCGCGATTTATGCCGACGACGAGGTGAAATAGTTATGGACAAGATTTCCCGAAACAGATGGCAAGTTCGCCTGGCGGCGGTAATCATCTTCGTGCTCGGTTTCGTGGCGGGTGGTCTGGCCTTGAACGCCTATCGCAGCTGGGCTCGCGGTGCGGCGCCGTCGCGCGAAGATCGATTTGAGCAATTATCCAATCGCCTGCAACTCAACTCTGACCAAAAAACCAAAGTGCAACAGATACTCGGTGACACCAGGGAACAGTTGCGAGCTTTGCGAAAAGAGTCAGAGCCGCGCGTCGATACTATTCGGCAACAAACCGACCAGCGCCTGCAGCAGGTCCTGACCGCAGATCAATGGCAGCGTTTTCAGCAGATGAGAAATGAGATGCGGGGGCGACGAGGTCGGGGTGGAGGCGGAAATTCGCCGTAAGAGGAAGTGTCAGAAGCCCGACCGTTAAGGAGGGCAAAAATCTCAATGAGGCTAGCCAACGAAACGAGCCCTCCCTCACGGTCGGGCTTCTGACCCTAGAGCGCCGCTGCGCCGGAAACGATTTCGATGATCTCGCGAGTGATTGCTGCCTGACGGACGCGATTCATGTTGAGTGTCAGTGAAGAGATCAGGTCGCTGGCGTTCTTTGAAGCGGCATCCATCGCGGCCATGCGCGCGCCTTGTTCTGAGGCAATCGACTCGAGCAGCGCCCGAAAAATTTGCGTCTCCACCAGACGCGGCAATAAACGACTGAAAATCTCCGCCGGTGGTTGTTCATAGATATAGTCTTTTCCCTCAGTCGCGGGTTTAGCGTCCGCACTTTCGGTTTCAGTAGTGCGAGAGATTGGCAGCAACTGATCGACGACGATGCGCTGATTAAGCACCGATTTGAATTCCGCGAAGATCAGGAACACCTTGTCGAGTTCCTCGTCTTCGGTGAAACGCTTGATGATCTCCCGGGCCACTTCCAGCGCTTCTGAAAAGTCGACGTGTCCCTTGCCGGTCAGGCCCACGTACTCGCCGACAATATTTCCGCGCCGGCGATAAAAGTCACGGCCCTTGCGACCCGCAGTCAGTAGGTCCACTTTCTTGTCCGCGTTCTCTTTCAGAAAAACCTGAGCGGCCTTCAACAGGTTCGTATTGAACGCGCCACACAAACCTCTGTCCGCAGTTACCAGCACCACCAGGTAGCGCTCGTCGCCGCGCGCATCCAGCAGAGGATGATGAAAATCTTCGGGCGTTTGCGCGGCCAGTTCAGTGAGCACCTCGCTAATCTTGCTGGCAAACGGCCGGGCACTAATGACGCGGGTCTGCGCGCGCTTTAACCTCGCCGCCGACACCATCTTCATGGCTTTGGTGATCTGCTGCGTGTTCTTAACCGACTTAATCCGCCGGCGAATGTCTAAAAGATTTGCCATTCAAATCAGTGATGGGTAATGAGTGATTGGTGATAAGAAAAAACCTGCTGTCACCTGTCACCTGTTTTACGCTGCCGCTGCGCGCGCGTTTTCCGCCCACGTGTCTTTGAAATCCCGGAGTGACTGTTCCAGGTCCTTCTGAATCTCGTCGTCGATCGCTTTCTTCTCGCGCAGTTTCTGCAAGACGGCGGGGTGCGAGTTTTCGACAAAACGAATCAGTTCACCTTCGAACTTGCGAATGTCTTCGACCGGAACATCATCCATGAAGCCGTTGGTCGCCGACCAGATAACCAGCACCTGCTTCTCAACGTCCATCGGTTGATATTGCGGCTGCTTCAAAATCTCTGTGAGCCGCTGGCCGCGAGCAAGCTGAGCCTGCGTCGCCTTATCCAGATCCGATCCAAACTGCGCGAACGCGGCGAGCTCGCGATACTGCGCCAGGTCGAGTCGTAGACTGCCGGCAACTTGTTTCATTGCTTTGATCTGTGCGGCGCCACCCACGCGCGAGACTGAGTTGCCGACGTTGATGGCCGGACGAATGCCCGCGTTGAAGAGGTCACCTTCAAGAAAGATCTGACCGTCGGTAATCGAAATCACGTTTGTCGGAATGTAGGCCGAGATGTCACCCGCCTGTGTCTCGATCACCGGTAGACTTGTGAGCGAGCCCCCGCCCTTAAGGTCGGAAAGTTTCGCCGCACGCTCAAGCAGGCGCGAGTGCAGATAGAAAACGTCGCCCGGATAAGCTTCACGCCCCGGCGGCCGTCGCAGCAGCAGCGAAATCTCGCGATAAGCTGCCGCTTGTTTCGAGAGATCGTCGTAAATGGTAAGGGCATGCTGGCCGCGGTCGCGGAAATACTCGCCCATCGCAGCTCCTGAATACGGCGCCAGAAACTGCATCGCCGCCGGATCTGAGGCGGTGGCCTTTACTACGATCGTGTAGTCCATGGCGCCAAAATCCTGCAGCGTCTTTACCACCTGGGCCACGGTCGAAGCCTTCTGTCCGATGGCCACATAGATGCAGATAACGTCCTTGCCGCGCTGATTGATGATCGTGTCGACCGCGACCGCGGTCTTGCCGGTCTGACGATCGCCGATGATCAACTCGCGCTGCCCGCGACCAATAGGAACCATCGAGTCAATGGCCTTCAAGCCCGTTGGGAGCGACTCTTTCACCGGCTGTCGATCGACGACTCCGGGCGCGATGCGCTCGACTGGATTGAAGTCCTCAGTGAGAATTGGTCCGCGATCGTCGATCGCGTTACCGAGGGCATCAACCACGCGTCCGACCAGTGCCTGACCCACGGGCACCTGCATGATGCGCCCGGTTCGTTTCACCAGATCGCCTTCTTTGATCTTTTGAAAGTCACCGAACAGCACCGTGCCGACCTTATCCTCTTCCAGGTTCAGGGCCAGCCCGCGCACTTCGTGCGGAAACTCGAGCAGTTCGCTGGCCATGACTTTTTCCAAGCCGTGGATCTCAGCAATGCCGTCACCAACCTTGATCACTGTGCCGACCTCGCTAACGGTTACGCCAGTCTCAAAGTTCTCGATCTGCTGCCGGATGATTTCGTTGATTTCGTTTGCTTTAATTGGTTCCATGATTCATTTCCATATTTGCCGCGAAAAGGCTCAAGAAACGCAAAAAGGAATTGCTGACTGTTTGTGCTTTTTGCGCCCTTTTGTGGCTGCTGCTTTATCCTGCCATCTTCTCTTTAATCTGCTGCAAGTGATTGCGCACAGAGCCGTCATACACGGTTGAGCCAATGTGCGTTACCAATCCGCCGATCAGCTCCGGGTCGGTGGCAAAATTGACGCGCACTTTACTGTTGGTCAGATTGGCGAGCGTCGCGTGCACCTTCTGCTGCGAGTCTTCCGGAACCGACCTCGCCGTGATTACCGTTGCGGCCACCATTCCGCCTCGAACGTCCAGCACTTCGGCAAACTTGCGATTGATTTCACCCAGGTCGGTGAGCCGCTGATTTTGCAGCAGCACCTTTAGAAAATTGACCGTCGTCGGCCGGGGTCCGGCCCGCTCGATTAACTTATTGAGCACGGCGCGCTTCTGATCCAGCCCGATAGTGGGATTGCGAAAGACTTCCTGCAGATTGCCACTCGACTGGAACAATCGCTCCCAGGTGGTCAGCTCTTCCTGAACTTCGCGCGCTTCACCGCGCTCAAGCACGACATCGGCCAGCGCCGAAGCATAACGACGCGCTACTGTCTGTACACTCATGGCCGGACACCTCCGAGATCTTCAATGTTGCGCGTAATCAGGCGGGCGTCGTCTTCCGGTTTCATTTCGCGGCGAATTATTTCTTCCGCCAGGCGTACGCTTTGTTCGGCGGTGTAGCGGCGCAGTTCGTGCCGGGCTGTTTTGCCGGCGCGCTCGATCTCGCGCTGGGCTTGTTCGCCCAGTTTAGTGATCTCAGTTTCGGTGGACCGCGCGATTCGCTCACGCTCTTCGGCAGCTTCCCGTTTTGATTGCTCTTTGATCGTGACGACTTCGCTGTCCAGGCGCGCCAGACGCTCTTCAACTTCTTTCAGCTTGCCGAGTGCGGCATCGCGTTCCTGCTGCGCGCGCGCCAGTTCGCGCTGAATATCCTCACGCCGCGCTTTGAAAGCATCACCTATTTTCGCCTTGCGGGTCAGGATATAGACCATCACCAGAACAAAAATACCCAGATTGACAAACTTCCATAGCTCAAAGCCCGGATAGTCCCACCAATGGGCCTCTCCGGCCGCAAAAGCGAACAGGTTGTTGCTGATGACAAAGGACAGAAGCATCTCTTAATTCATTTCCGCATCGCCGACCGGCCGGTTGAGCACCCGAGCTCCAATTTCGCGCGCGATGCGCCGCGATTCAATTTCGAGCGCACCGCGAGCTTCATCCGCCTGGCGCTGGATTGTTTCCTTCTCTTTGGCCATCGACTCTGACAGTTGCTGTCGCATCTGGTTGAGTTTTGTTTGCCGCTCCTGCATCGCTCCGGTGCGCTCCTGCTCAGTGAACGAATTAGCTTCCCCGCGTGCTTGTCGCAGGCTGCGCTCATATTGTGAAAGTTTTTCGCTGACGCCGCGCAGAATCTCTTCAGCTTCGGTTAGCCGGCCTCGCGTTCGTTTTTCGCGGGCCTCCAGAATCCGGTTTATGGGTTTGTAGAGCGTAGCGTTCAGCACATAGACCATCACCAGGATGATCAAAATGTGCAGGAGCAACGTGCCATCGGGCACAAGTTGAATTGAGTCTTCGGCGAAGCCGATCGGAAGTGTCATTGCAATAATGTAAGCTGGGGTTTAGAGCTCGCAGACCGCGGATCTCAGCCTTCTTTTCAAACCCTGAATCTCAGATCTGAGATCCGATCTCAATAGAAGACTGAACAATAACTGCCCAGTCACAGTGACCCAACTGTATGTGTGTCAAAAGCTTTGAAGGCTAACATGCGATTTTACAGCGCGTCAAGGAGCGTTACCGCCTTCCTTGACATCACGATGGCCCACGTTTAGGCTAAGTCTTTTCCTTGGACGGGGGAATCATTACCTATGCCGAAGCGAACCTTTCAACCAAACAATCGCCGCCGCGCCAAGACGCACGGATTTCGCGCGCGCATGGCGACCAAGAACGGCCGCCTGGTGCTGAAACGGCGCCGCGCCAAAGGCCGCAAACGGCTGACCCCGGCGCATTACTAAACGTTGGTCCGAGCCATGAACCAGGCGCCGGCAAAAGTGAGTCAGGCGCTGCCGAAGCGGCGCCGCTTGCACGCGCGAGCTGAGTTCCAAAAAGTCTATGCCGAAGGGCAACGATATGACGGCCGCTTGCTGGCCGCTTTTTTGCGAAAGAACGATTTGTCAGAGCACCGTCTGGGCGTGACGGCGTCAACCAAGGCGGTGGGAAAGTCGGTCGACCGCAATCGGGCCAAGCGCTTGATGCGCGAATTGTTTCGCCGCAGCGCGGGTGAGTTGAAAGGGCTGGAGCAGGAATACGACTGGATTTTGAATGCGAAACGATCGTTGCTGGCCTCAGATGAAAGCGCGCGCTTCAGCGAGTTTCACAACATCGTTGCCCAGGTGGCCCGGGCCGAGCGTCGTAAGAGTTAGTTTTTGGAGTGCGCCGGCAGAGCGAAGCGACGACGGCGCTTTTGACTAGCGATTTTGGCAAGTGGACAAGACGAGTAACTTCGATGAATCCAAAGCGGTGTCGCGCTGCGCTTGCCACCGCACTCCAAAGTCTTAGCGATGCGCGTCATTCTTATTTCGCTCTTGAAGTTCTACAAAGCCGTAATCTCGCCGTGGCTGCCGCCGTCTTGCCGATTTGTTCCGACTTGTTCCGAATATGCTTGCGAAGCAATTGAGCGCCATGGCGCGCTGCGCGGCAGCATGATGGGTGTGCGCCGGTTGTTGCGTTGCCATCCTTTTCATCCGGGTGGATACGATCCGGTGAAGTAGGTGAACGACAAACTTCAGTTTGTCGTTTACTACGGTGGGCAATTGGTGGCAACGACAAACCGAAAGTTAGTCGGACTTAAGAAGCTCTAAATGAAACAGCAACAAAGATTCATTGTGGCCCTGGTCGCTTCGGCGGCGGTGCTGATTCTGTGGAATTATGTTTTCCCGCCGGTCAAGCCGCCGCAGCCCGACGCCAATGCCAACAATCAGCCGGTAGCCCAGGCATCTCCGTCACCAACATCGTCAGCTACGTCTCAACCAACAGCCACGGCTACAGCCACGCCGAAACCCGCCGTAGCCGCGGCATCTCCGGCGCCCCCGGGGCCTACGCCGGAACCAGTGCCCCCGCGAAAGCTACACGTGGTTACGCCTTTATACGAAGCGACTTTCGATACTCGCGGCGCAGTTGCAACCAGTTGGATCGTGAGAAGGGTCAAACGGAGTGACGGTAGCTGGCGCGATCTCCACGCTGCTTCATCGACAAAAGAGAATCCAAAACGGTTGGAATTAATCCCCGTTCCGCCCGCCGGTGTCGCCCCCGAACAGCTATTTCGTCCTTTCCAGATTGTCACCGGCGACGCCACGTCTGACAGTGTTTTGTCAGGCCGAGACTTCAAAGTCTCAGGCGCGGGTGGTGATTCAGGAGACGCTACCGTCAATGTGCCCGACGGTTCGCAATACCTGGAGTTTGTGATTCACGACGACGCCACCGGGCTGGACGCGACCAAGCGAATCACCTTCTTTGCCGATCGCTACACCGCCGAAGTCGAAGTCAAAGTCACTCGCAACAATCAACCGGTGCCGGCCAAGCTGGCAATTGGCCCCAACATTGGCGACCAGGGCATCGAACAATACTCGTTCTATCTTTATGCCCCTGAAGGAATCGCCGTCGTTAACAACGAGGTGATGCGAATCAACGCGATCGAGGTTCATTCCGATCGCCGGAACACGGGCGTCATCAACAGTCTGTTCGAATGGCTCGGGATGAAAGCCAAGGTTCCCAAGCCTCCCGACCATGAACCTATCGATGGTCCGGTTCAATGGGCAGGTGTCGGCGACACTTACTTCGGCATGATTGCCGTGCCCGGCAAATCAGTTTCGGCGCTCGAATATCGAACGGTGGCCTATGAACACAAGGTCAACAATAAGCCTGAGCAAAGATTCCTGGTCACCGGATTGGTTCCCGTGCCGCCCGATGGCGCGAAGACTGAAATCTATGTCGGTCCGAAAGATCACCGCCTGCTGGACGAGGCCAGCAAGCAAATCAAACAGGCGGGTGGGATTCAGGTCGATCTCGGCGAAGTAATAAACTACGGCTTTCTTGGCAGCATGCGTCGCTTCCTCGCGGTGCCGATCCTGTTCGCGATTGACCGGATGCAGCGCCTGACCGGCAGTTACGGCGTGGCGATCATGCTGTTTACGATCTTCATCTATTCACTTTTCTTCCCGCTCAAGTGGCAGTCATCGCGCAAGATGAAGAAGGCTCAAAAGTACGCGCCGCGGATGAAAGAGCTCCAGGAAAAGTTGAAGGGAATGAAGCAGGGCGATCCGAAGATGAAAGAGTTGCAGATGGAGCAACTGCGGCTGATGAAAGAAGCGAATCCGCTCGGCGGATGTTTGCCGTTGCTGATTCAGATGCCCTTTCTTTTTGCGCTCTATACGGCCATCACAATTTCGATCGACTTTCGCCAGGCATCATTTCTCTGGATTCCGGATTTGTCGGGACCTGAGCCTTACTTTCTTCACTTCCTGCGCGTTTTGCCGATCATGTTCACCGGCTCAATGATCGTGCTGCAATTGCTGACGCCACAGCCCTCGGCCGATCCGCTGCAACGCAAAATGATGGCTATCGGCATGCCACTCTTTATGCTCTATATCTTATGGAGCGCACCCGCCGGTCTCTTGCTCTATTGGTTGGTGGGCAACATCGTGGGTTTCCTACAGCAGTTGATCATCAACAAGCTGACCAAAGAAGACGGACCTCCGCCCGACGAGAAAGCCCTGAAGAAAAAGCCTCCGAAGAAATTGAGGCCGGCGGAGGCGTGAGGGCGTTCGACAGGATTTACAGGACGACGGCTGACGTGCCTCTGAATTTGAATCTTGTAAATCGTATTAATCATGTCTGGCTCCCGTCGTTCAGAAAAGCCGGCTTCCCTTAAAGAGAATCAGGTAACCGTGGGCGAACATCGGTATCCCACCGATGACGGCAGCGCCGATCAAAACGGGAACGCCTACTAATCTGCTCTTCACCCCTCTTACAAACAGCCACAAATAATAAGGCAGATAAAGCATGGCTGCGGTCGCTACTCCCGGCACATACCTGCTATCGACGAAGGCGCCCGCGATATGAAAAATTGCGTTGGCGAACATTAACGCCCCAAACCACGCGATCACCAGAACCAACGAGAGTGATGAATGTGAGAACCATTCAACTGCGACCACGATCATTGTGATCACGAGGGCAGTCAGATTAACTCTCCAAAACAGCCCCGGAGTGATACCTCGTTCGACATGAGAATTGAACCAGAAAACAAATGTGGGCGACTCTTCCAGGAAGTGAGCAACAAAGATCGGAGGAGCCAGCAGGATCGGATCAAATAGCTTTCGCTCTGAAGGTTTAGGAGTTCCCATTGCTTTTGGCAATTACTACGGCGAGTAGCGACGCAATGTTTAATGGGCCCGGGTCTAATGTCTATACTGAGTTGTAAGCGTCAACTGTCAGAAGCCCGCGCGCTAGAAAGGCAAGATCCGGCAAATACCAACCTCAGCGGTTGCGCGCGCCTTGCGTTGGTCGCCCTCCCTTAAGGTCGGGCTTCTGACGAACCTCGTAATGCAGCCGCACCACTCCATCCGAAAACTTTTTGCACGACAGCAATTTTAGCGGCACGGTGCGGTGCCTGGGTGCGATCAGGGGAATGCCTTCACCGATAAAGGTAGGGATCACGTGAATGATGAACTCGTCGATTTCGCCTTCATCCAGAAACGAACCGATGATGCCGGCGCCACCCATCATCCAGATGGCTTTCCTTTTTGTGATCGCAGACCGCTTCGCGAATTTTTTGATGGGTTCTTTGACGAATTCGAAACCGGGAGCAGTTTTCTTTGGCGGACGCCGGGAAAAGGCGTAGTTCTTAATCTTGCTGTCTGATTCCGCGCCCGCGTTGCCTTCGGCCTGAAACCCGAGCGCCATCTCGTAGGTTTTCCGTCCCCACAGAATCGTGTCGATCGACCGATAAAACTTGCCTATGCCGTAATCGCCTTTGACGCGCGGGCGATCCAACCAATCAACACTGCCGTCCTTGCGCGCGATGTAACCATCAGCGCTGGTGGCGATGTAGGTGATGATCTTGCGGCGATTTGACATATCTTTATGAGACCCACGTAGTGATACTCGTCTCGACGTTCCAGCGACCATCCTTCTTGCGCAACAAAATGTACCGGCCCTCGCCGGAGAGTGATCCGGACATCCATGCCGTTGAAACAAAAGCCTCGTTGCCTGCGCGATTGAACCCGGCCCTTGAAAACCTTATGTAACCATTCGAGTGAGGAAACATTCGATAAAAAGTCTTCCAGTCTTCTTCAAGCTCAATCATGTCAAAAAGGCTTTCAATCTTTTTGTAAAGCACGATCTTAACTTCGACGTTCAGTTTGAATAATTTCTGTACTTCGACACTCGTTCGGTTGCGCTCGACGTAACTGTCCAAAGTCTCCGGCGCAGGAGAAGGCTCCGCGCTAACGAAATACTGGAATCGGGGCATCACATCTTCTTTGCGCCGCTCGCTGACCTCACAACAGGTAGGCGTCGTAACGACCACCAGACGCACCCCATCTTTGATGTAATGCTTCGAGATTATCGCCGAGTAGATTGCATATTCTTCGCTTGAGAATACATCCTTGCGAGCTTGGGCCACAGCAGAAGGCGGAAACAGAACCGTGACCAATGATAAAACCAGGATGAAACTTCTCACCGACAAAGTCCTCCAGCTCTATTCCGTTACCGGATCGTCACCGTCATCTTGTATCTCGCCGTGCCTTTTCCGGTCGATGGTCGCGAGACCGTTAGAAAATATTCTCCGGTTGCCGGCAGCGGCTTCGAGTAATCGTAGTTACAGTCGTATTCCAGGCCCACATCGGCGCCGTCGGGTCCTTTAAGATCGAAGCAAGCAGACTTAAATGGTATCGAAGTCAATTTGATTATCAATCTCTGTCCCTGCCTGGCTTCGAACGAGTATTCAGCTTGTTCGTCACCGCGCACCGTGTCACTAATCGTCGTGCTGTGTGTTCCGCGCTTGAATTCAATCCGGTTGGGTTCGGCTTTGCCTCCGCGCTGCGCGATGGCAGGCGAACAAGCGATCGGAATGAGGAGCACAATTAGAAGCAAGGATCTGCTTATCATTATGGTCTTCCTTTTGAAGTCAAAACCCCGGCTTCATCATCATCACCGCAGCCATCGTTTCAATTCCATCCCAAAAGTTTTGCAAACGAAGATTCTCGTTCTCAGCATGCTGATTGTTGTCGTAATTCACGATGGGCACGGTAATTGTCACAGTCCGCAAGTGATCGGTGATGATCGAAAGCGGCAAACTGCCGCCGGCTGTCGGCAGTTTCACAATAGGTTCATTTGACGTTGACTGCACCGCATTGATGACCGAAATCGAAACCGGCAGATCCATGCGCGTGCGCTCGGCGTTATAACCGCCCGATCTCGCGGTCACTTTGGCAATCAGCGGATGCTGTTTCCTTTCATCGTTCGTGGGATCATGATCAATGACATAGAAGCCCTGTTTGCGCACGTGATCGATTAGCCTTTGCACTTGCCGTTGATGATCGTTTCCTTTTACCAGCCGCAAATCCAGCACGGCACTGGCCGTCGTGGGAATGACATTCCTAGCCAGCGCGCCCACGTCGCCGCTGCTGATGCCGTTAATGTTCATTGAAGGCAGGTTGATCAGTTCCAGCAAACTCTTTCCGTTTCCTTCAGTCTGCGCCAAACCAAGTTGCGATCTCAGCTCATCATCATAAGCAGGAGCTTCGGCGATCGCACGTTGCTCGGCTTCACCCAACGGTTCGACACCTTCGTACCAGCCGGCGATCGTCACGCGCCCAGTTTCGTCTTTCATTGACGACAACAGCCGCGCCAGCAGCATGGCCGGATTCGGCGCCCAGTTACCATAATGGCCGCTGTGCAGCGGCCGCTTCGCACCGTACACGGTGACATCAACGTTCACGTCGCCGCGCACGCCGAACACAACCTGTTTCCGCCCGGACTGATGCACCGGCCCATCGCAAATAATCCACGCATCCGCCGCGAGCAAATCCTTGTGCAGGTCGATGATCTCGCCCAGATGCGCTGAGCCGGCTTCTTCTTCGCCCTCGAAAATAAATTTGATATTGAGCGAAGGCGCGATGCCCTTTGCTTTCAACGCGTCAAACGCTGTCAGAATCGCGGTAACTCCGGCTTTATCATCTGAAGCTGACCGCGCATACAAACGCCACTCAGGATTGATCGCTCCGTCAGCAGGCAGGGCCATTATTTGTCCGCCTGATTCCAGAGCCGCCGTTCGCCAGACGGGCTGCCACGGCAAAGTGCCGGTCCACTGTTTCGGATCCGTGGGCTGGCCGTCGTAGTGCGCGTAGAGAACGATTGAATGAGTAGCGCCGGGAATCTTCCACTCGCCATAGACCGCGGGCGGACTTTCTTTCGACGCGGTTTCCAGCAGGCGCGGGTTAAGGCCACGACGCTGCATCATCTCGAGAATGAATTGCGCATTGCGTCGGATATTTTCTCGATCTGATGCGACGTTGGGAATCGCCAGCAGACGGGTGAACTCTTCAAGGATTTGCCGTTCATGGGTTTGGCGATAAGCGCGGATTGGAGATTGAGCGAAGGCGACCGTCGCAATGAGGGCGACGAGCGCTACGGCGGGAATGAACTTTCGAATCGGGATCATGTGGGTCAGCCAATCTGGTATCGGTCGCGCAAGACTCCCATGTGGTGACGCACGTGCCCGGCCATGATAAAGGCCAGCGCCCGCACTGACACCTGATTGTCATTCGCGGTGCCCATCCGCGCCCACGATTCCTCATCCAGGTTGCGCAGCATGGCCAGGTTGGCCAGACGGACGAGACGGAACTCAGCCAGGAGATCCTCAAGATCAATTCGATCGTAAGGCGCGGTCAGCATGTAATCGTTTTGATCAAAGCCGGGCAGGTTCTGGTTCTCGCCGCGTGCAATGCAGAACAAGCGATAGCCGAACACGCGCTCACCATCAATCAGATGGCCGACAATTTCGCGTATGCTCCACTTACCTTCAGCGTAGCGGTGTGTTTCGCGTTGCGGTTCAACTCTACCCAACAGCACATCAAGATCGTCGGGCTGTGAACGCAGCACCGGAAGAATGTGTTCTTCGGAGACCTGCGAAATATATTCCTGGTAGTACGGCGCGTATTCGGTTTCGAGTGGACGATTCATTTTCTGGGTCCTCAGGAGTGGATGCTTTCGGAAAGCGAATCATATTGCGAGTTTATTATTGATGCAACGAAAGCAGTCGCATTTGCGCAAGTCATTAACGGGCGCTGGTGCCTTAGACAAGAAGGTTCGCAAGTCAGCAACTTGCGCTACTCATGAACCGTCTATCTCTTGCCCTTCTCATTCTTTTCGCCGGAAGTGTGGCCGCTCACGGCCAATCGGTGGCGCGCGCGCGTCAATCGTCTCTGGCCCCTGGCCTCATCGAATCTACTACTGAAGACACTATCCTTGCTGCAAACGCCATCACTGCGCTGCAACGTCTGAACAGCGAGGTCATCATTTACCGATCGCTGGGAGATTTTGAAGCGGAAGGCAAGCTCGCGAAGGTGTCATTTGCGCAGTTCGCAAGTGATTTGCAGTCAGTGACTAATACAGTTGAGCCAACGCTTTCGCGCATGCCGGAAAGCAGGTTGAAGACTGCAATCACGAACGCCCTCGAATCTTATCGCGACGGCGCCTTCTGGTGGGAAAAAATCAATCAGTCGCGCGTCGTGCATGTCTCGGCGCTTACCTACAAAGGGACCAACACCTCATCGGACTCAGCTTTTCTGGCCACTGTTCCTTACACCGTGGCGATTCATTGGCGACAGGCAGCTGGTTACCTCAAGCGCGCAGAAGAAGAAATCAACCGAACCGGGAAATAAATACCTCTGCGGAGATTCACGGTGCTTCCTTCCCTTTCCGGGCAAGAATTGGCACCAGATGTTCAGGGATACTTTGCAATCTGATTTGCACACACGCGAGTTTATATGCATCTTCTATCGTCCGACCTGCTCCTAGCGCCTGGTAAAAACCAACCGAGAAAGCGATAGCCGCCTCATCCCCAATCGCTCCGCTCATGCCGATCACGAGGTTTATATGTGCGGCAATTGCTTTAGCTTGCTTGTCGGAATAGCAAGCATTGAGCACTACGCAATTAACTTGATCTGCGAATTGCTCGAATAATGCTGCCAGCGCATCACAGGAAATTGGGTGAGAATTTCCGAGCTTATCCTCAAAACATAACTCGCCCGTCGATGTTCCGTGTCCAGAGAAATGCACGACCTGTGGTCTGACGTCCAGTAAAGCCTGACTTAAGTCCTCCGGTCGTACCGACATCCGATGGTGTAGCACGAAACGATCTCGTAACCTGGCTAGCTGTAATTTCTCTTGAATCTCCCGGAACTCCTCTCCTAGACGCAACCTACTGGCGTCTGTAGGATCCGCCACCAAAAACAGGGTTGTGATCATGGGGCTGCCACCTATGAGAATGGGAAGAGGCCCAAAATGTGACTCCTTTATTAATTCCAATAATTTGGTGACTTGCGCGAGGGATAACGAATGACCTTCAGTAGACAAGTCAAGAAATTTTCTCTTGATATCCTCAGCTACCTCATTATCAATCATGTCTTGAGCGACTAGTTTATCGAGGTATGCCGGATTTCGAGTTAGTGCTGAATCATACACAGCTGATGCGACTGCGTCTTCTTCCTTCTCCTGATAGTATTTCAATAGATGTCGATGATAAAAAGGGTTTCGAATATGAAGTGATCGACCGGATCTCTTTACCGCACCCAACGTCTTCAGTTGGGCGATAATTGCACCTCCTTCATCGCTTACCGTCTTACCACGACACATTTTATGTAAATAATCATCACCGGTTCCGTCCTTGATGTAGGCGAAGGTATCATCCAAATTCACATCGGGCATTTCATCCACTTTCTGATCTATCAAGGCCCAGTCAATTTCCCACGCGCTGTTCATATGCATTGATCGCTGACGGAAAAGCTCATAGAAATATTTCTGTGTCACATTAGGATGACCTAAACATCTCCCATACACAGCACTGGACATTTCTACAACCTTGCTCTCATTCAGGTCGGGGAATCCCACGCCTCCAATTAGGCGTGTTTGATCCGGTGAGAAATCAGGCAATTCGATTCGCCAAGCGGGAGAATAAGGAGTTCCTCCTTCCAATTTGTAGACCTCAAATACATCGATAGTCCCTGAAATGACGATACCCACATTCGGCTGCTCATCAGGGCTGAGTGGATACGAGTGCTCGGCAAGTCGTAACGCAGAGATCAAGTTTCTACAGACTGTCAGGGACTCAGTTCCATCCAAAATCAATATCGCTTTGGGTGAGACAACAGTAGATGTGGCTTTCCTATTCAGCTTGTGTTTGGCAGCCACTTTGGCCCACAAGCACTCGAGAAAGCTTTGCAGGTTCACCACGTAGTCATTGCATGAGATAGCAAACTTCGGATGCCTGGGTAGATCTCGGCGCAAGTGCGCTCCCAGCTCATTTAGAAAACTGGAAAAGTTCTTAGATTCATGAAAGGACAGGAGAGGAACATATTTCACATAAGCACATCCTGGGTGATGACTGAGATACTCTGCCAGTTGAAGGCAAAACGTTGATTTACCCGATCTCTTGGGACCATAGACATCAATAATTTCTAATCCGCCACGCCCAATCAGGTGCTCCTCAATAAATCCCAGCTCGTCATTCCTTTGAATTCTTACAAATCTAGAATGGGGATTAATCGGCCTATCAAAAATATACGGATTTCGATTCAAGAGTCTCTGCAGAAGGGGAGTCATCGTACGTCCCTAAGGATTGGAGTTTTGGCTACTGAAAGAGGCCGCCTGATTGTTCATGGCTTGTGTGATCC
>Ga0207646_10000581_pt1 | contig 47822 bp, 46 predicted proteins | sample KBSK5502metaG_FD_184343 | JGI IMG/M metagenome (GOLD analysis project Ga0207646, IMG submission 184343) | Corn, switchgrass and miscanthus rhizosphere microbial communities from Kellogg Biological Station, Michigan, USA - KBS K5-50-2 metaG... | ecosystem: Host-associated > Plants > Roots >...
AATATTATCAGATCGTTTACGAATGCATGACCTTGATTTATACAACGTTATTTTAGGAGTCTGTGCTGGACTCTGGAATTTTAGGTTAAGTTGTTGAGCGTAAACATCACAACAACTCTAATGTTATCCCGCTCCTGACAAGCTCTATCAAGCGCAGCGAAGGCCTGATCTTTCTCTCCCAGACCGGCGTAAATGATGGCCAGGCTATACTCCGAAACTTGCTCGCGTTTGGCCCGCTCCTGCAAATCGGCGAGTGCCTGGCGCGCTTTGTCGCGCTGGCCGGTTGCCGCGTAGGCGTATCCGCGCATCGCCACAATCCACCACCAATTTTCGATTGACTGCGCCTTATCCAGCGGGGCGAATCCTTTTGCAGGCGTCCCCTGCCCTGCGTAAGCCCACGCCAGGTTGATGTAAGCGTTGGAGGAATCCGGCTCCAACGCGATGATCTTGTGGAGTTGCTCGATGGCTTGATCATAGCGGCGCGCGAAAAGGACTGGCCAGACGGTGCCGACCTGAACGACGGGTGAGAGCGGATCCAACTCGCGGGCGCGATTCATCTCCACCTGCGCCTCTTCAAAGCGTCTCAAATAAACCAGCAGAATGCCATACCCGTTATGAGCGGGCGCATAGCCGGGGTTGAGATCAATCGCCCGTTTGAAGGCTTGTTCGCCCTCTGCCCATTCCCAATCGTGAATTGCTTTGACCCAGGCCAGTGCGGTGTGAGCTTCGGCGAGCGATTCGTCCAATTCCAGCGCTTTCCGCGCCGCCGCCCGCGACCTGAGCATGGCCTCCTTTGACGAGAGATAAAGGCCCGAAAGATTGGAATAAGAGTCGGCCTGCCCGACCCAGGCCAGCGCGTAATTCGGATCGAGCGCGATCGCCTGCCTGTACAGCTCAATGGATTTCTCCAGCTCTTCTTTAGTGTCCTTGCCCCAGTGATAGCGGCCACTACTGTAGAGCAGATAAGCCTCTGTGTTCTGGGTCTGACGTTTGGTCAGTCGTTTCTGCTCTGCGCCACTCAGCCGCAGTCGTAGCTTCTCCGAAATCTGTCTGGCGATCTCGGCTTGCACGGCGAGCACGTCGGCCAGCTTCCGCGGATATTGCTCGCCCCACAACCGCGCCCCGTCGGCGGTCTTGACCAACTCCGCCTCGATGATCAAGTCATCACCTCGCCGGATCATTTTCCCGATGAGCACCGCGCGGACATTCAACTCTTCTCCGACTTTGCGCGGGTCAACCTCTTTGCCTTTGTAGCTCGCCATCGTGCTGCGGGCGATGACGCGCTTCAATTGCGGCAATTGCGACAGACTGTTGATGAGGCTCTCGCTGATCCCATCGCTCAGATATTCCGTGTCCGCAGACCCGCTCGCATTGACCAGCGGCAAGACCGCGAGCGAATCAATCGCTTGCCCTCGCCCACTGGCCAGATAGAGCGCCACCGCCAGCCCCAGCAGCAAAACTGCCACTGCCGCCACGATCCACACCGCTGGACGCCAACGAGGTCTCGCGAGCCCCGGAACAGATGGCGCAATCCCGCTCCCACTCAAGAGCGCCCTTAAGTCCTCAGCCAAGTCTCGCGCCGACTGATAGCGCTCACTCGCGCTCTTCGCCAAGCAGTGCCGGATCACCCGCTCCAACCCTGCCGGCATCTCTTTCCCGACCCCAGCCAGCGCGGGCGGTTCCGCTGTCAAAACCGCCGCCAGCGTCTCGGCCGGCGTCGCTCGCGCGAACGCCCGCTGCCCACTCACCATCTCATAGAGCACACACCCGAAAGCAAAGATGTCGCTCGGCGCCTCGGCCGTCTCTCCTCGCACCTGCTCCGGCGACATATACCCGAAGGTCCCCATGACCACTCCCGGCTTGGTCGTCTCAGCCACCGTTGAGGTCAGAGTCTTGGCTTCGGCGGCGACCACTGGTTTCATGCGGGCCAAGCCAAAGTCCAGAATCTTGACCTGGCCCGCCGTGGTCAGGAAGAGGTTCTCCGGCTTCAGGTCGCGATGCGTGATCCCTTTGGCGTGGGCCGCCGCTAGCCCTTCCACAATCGCTACGCCCAACTCTGCCGCCGCCCGCCACTCAAGCGCCGAGCGCGAGAGGCGGGCGCGTAGCGTTTCGCCGGCGAGCAACTCCGTCACCGCATAGCTCACGCCTTGCTCGGTGCCGAAGTCATAAATCGCCAGGATGTTCGGGTGCGAGAGCGCCGCCACCGCTTTCGCCTCGCGCTCAAATCGTCGTAGCGCCTCAGGGTTGGCGGCCGACTGCTCCGGTAGGATTTTGACTGCCACTTCGCGGTCGAGTTTGGTGTCCCGGGCGCGGTAGACCTCGCCCATCCCGCCCGCGCCCAGCAGCGAGAGGAGCTGATAGTGGCCCAGCGTCCGCCCGACCATCGGGCGAGCTTGCTTTTTGACCACCATCCCAGCGGCGAAATCATCCGGAGGCTGCTCGATGAAGCTGCGGGCCTAGTCGTGTGAGGAGAGCAGCGACTCGACCTCCTGGTGCAAGGTGGGGTCCTCGGCGCAGGCCAAGGCGAGGAAAGCGGCCCGCTCCTCGCCGCTGCGTTCGAGCGCCGCGTGATAGAGTGCCTCGATTTGCTGCCACCGCTCAGGGCTCATGCTCTCCCCTTGCTCAGCGCCCGGTGGAGCCAGGATTTGGCGAGGCTCCAATCGCGGTCAATGGTGGCCGTCGAGACCTTCAGCACCTCGGCCGTCTCGTCGATGTTCAGGCCCCCGAAGTATTTCAACTCCACTACCCGGCATTTACGCGGGTCGATGGCCTCAAGCTCCTTCAGCGCCTCGTCGAGCGCCACCAGCTCGGCGGCCCGCTCTGCGGAGACCACGGCCGCTTCTTCGAGCGAGACGGCCTGCACCTCACCCCCGTGCCTGGCGGCCTGGCGAGTGCGGGCGTAATCGACCAGGACGTGGCGCATGGCCTGGGCGGCGACGGCGAAGAAGTGCGCCCGATTCTCCCAATGCTTCTCCGGCTGCCCCACCAGCCGCAGGTAGGCCTCGTGGATAAGCGCCGTGGTTTGCAGCGTGTGGTCCGGACGTTCGCGCCCCACGTAGCGCTGCGCCATGCGGTGCAGCTCGTCATAGACCAGGGGCAGTAATTGATCGAGGGCCGTTTGATCGCCGTCGCTCCAGGCGTGGAGCAGTTGGGTGATCTCCTGTGGGGAGGGGGTCATGGCGTTCACCCTTTCGTGTGCTGAATTCAATTGCAGGCGCGCGGATTATAGCACACGGCGGCCAATGATTCATCAGTACCGCGGGCGGGTTCCCCTTCTCGCGGCGATCTCACCTTGGGGTCAGGTCACCAGCGGCCGGTGAGGCGGGCGTGACCTGAAGCTCTGGCGGCGGATAACGTCCGACGCTCATCAGAATGCGACGATAGTTTAGCCGCTCCTCCTCATTTAATCGCAGCAATTCAATGGTGGCCCGACCAGTCGCCGTTCGCCCAACCAGTCGCACGCCGGAGAGTTCAAAATGGTCGCCCCAGGTTTGTGTGCGCGGATTGAAAAGCGGAACTATCTCACGAGTCACCGGATCAATGGCCGACAGATCAGAGCCTTTGTGGTTGTTACAAACCGCGCAGGCCAGAGCCAGATTATCGCTGACCGTCTGCCCCCCGTGCTTGAGCGCTACCACGTGGTCGATCTGATGTGATTCCGGTCGGTCATCCTCATGCAGCAGGCAGTATTCGCAGCGCCCACCCGCGCGTTCGGTCACCAACCGACGCAGCGCATTGGGAAGGTGTGGGCGAGTCATCATCAGAAGAGGCGCAGGATCAATTGAAGAGCGGTTGCCCGCTGCGGGCGCGGGCTTTGAGCCGGGTCATCAAGTCGCTGAGGTGGAGGTAGGTATCCAGCTCGGCCCTTTCTTCCGGCCTCAACCCTTCTTCCCGATTCTTGTCCAGCAACTCTTCCAGCCGCTCCTGAGCCGAGGCCGAAATCTTGAAAGCGACCAGTTGTTCGGTGGTCGGGCTGGAAGCCAGAAAATCAATCATCTCCTGGTAGAGCGGCGGCGCAGCGTGCTCCCCGTTCGCGGGCGGCACGAGCTTCGCGGACTTAGCGGCCACTGCCTCCCGAATCAGGGCCGACAAAGCCGTCGGGTCAATCCTGAACTGCGTGGTCAGTTCGTCAGGAATTTCAAGTGTAATGGTCGTCATCAATCTATCGTCCCTCAGGTCCTCAACGCACGTTATTCTATCACACCTGGCGATCTTGTCCCTGCTGTCCCCAGACTGAACCGCACGGGTCGAAAATTTTTCTTCACGGCGTGAGGTTTTCGGCCCCCGGATTCCGCTTATCTAGGTGAGAGCGAAAGTTGATCGCTCTCGCCACCGGGGAAGAGAGAGTCAGGCGACCCCCTCGACCCCAACCCAAACCCGGCGGCTGGTGATCAGACCTCCGCCACCCTTGCCCTCACGCAGGGCAGAAAGGAATCGTCATGAACACGAATACGACTTTGGATCAGATTGAACTGCACGTCGAAGAGTTGGAAGAGATGATCGCTCCGGGTATTAGCGGCAGCCACAACGAGACGCTGGTCAGCGACCGCAGCTAGTCAGCACGAAAGGAGACGCGATGTCTTCGAGGGATGATCCTGCGGCCGCGGGGTGAACGCTTCACCCTCACCCCCACGGCCGCAGGATTTTCTTTTGACCCGCCCACCGCGTCGCCGCAAGCCTCAAGCAATCAGTTCCGCATCGGCGTGACGGGCCATCTGGCCCGCTTCAGAGGCGGCCACGGCTGCCGTCCCTGCACGCCAGAAGTGTGTCTAACTTCCCCTCGCGGGGCCTAACCAAAAAGGAGAAGATCATGTTATCAGCTAGTCAGAAGTATTGGCGCAGAATCGCAGTGGCCCTGGTGCTTGTTGCAGGACTGCTGATGCCAACCACGACGCCGCTGGCTCAGTCCGGCGGCAATCCGCAAGTCATCCCGCCAAACGCCAAATCCAATGACGATGATGGCGAAGACCAGGATCCGCAAGTCGTCCCGCCAAACGCCCGACCCTACGGTTTGACCTATGCGCAGTGGAGCGCGAAGTTCTCCCAGTGGGGCTTGGCGCTGCCCGTCCAGGGGCACCCCTTTCTCGGTTGCCCGGATCCGCCCGACGCGGGCCAATCCGGCCCGGTGTGGTTCCTGGCGGGCGGGCCAGCCTATTGCGCCCTCACGGTGCCCGCCGGCAAGGCGTTCTTCTTCCCGCTCGTAAGTGCGGAGTGCTCGAGTCTGGAGGATCCCCCCTTCCATGGGGATACCGCGAAAGAACAGCGCACCTGCGCCAAGTTCTGGGCCGACCACATTGTCGTGGCCAGTCTCTTCTGTGAAATTGACGGCGTGCCGGTTAAGCACCTCGCCAGTTACCGGTTCGTCTCACCGCAGTATGAGTTTACGGCACCCACTCCGTGGGTTTTCGGTAATGTGGGCGGGACAGGCACCTCGGTAAGCGACGGGTATTTTCTCATGTTGCACCCGTTGTCCAAGGGCGTCCACACCATCCACTTCGGCGGCACTATTCACTTGTCTGTAGCGGACGGCGATCCGTTTGACGGGGACTTCGGCTTCGATACCACTCACGTCCTGACCGTGGGGCGATAGTTGAAAGGAGTCCGGTCTCAAAAAGACGGTGCCTGTAAACAGCGCCCCTGCCGTCGGCTTCAGCAGTCGGCGCGCAGGGGCGCCTGCCACCGGTTGATCCGGTCAATCATCAAGCATGAAGGAGTAAATCAAATGTTCTGCTTCAGCAAGCCAGCAGGTGTTCTCTTACTCATCACCGCGCTCAGCGTGTCGCTGGCCGCACAAAGTATGCCGCGCGAGCAATCCAGCGGGGAGAAGCTGCCGGCTCCGGGCGCCGGCACTGAAGGTGCCGGTCACGATGAGTTCCTGCCACGAGAGCAACAACGCGCGCGCTGGCTGCTCGACGAATTGTTCGATGAGGCGAAAGGCTTCGATGATGAGTCGTTAAAGGTCCGGGTCCAAGCTCAGATCGCGGACCTGCTCTGGCCCTACGACGAGCCGCGCGCCCGCCACCAGTTTGAGGAAGTCCTCCGGGCCACCGAGGCAATCAAGCCCGAGCTGCAAGGTAATGGCTCAGAGCCACGATTGCCGCCGGAATTCGGCCTGCAATCTCAGTTGCGCAGCGAAGTGCTTGAGGTGATCGCACGGCGTGACGCCGACTGGGCGAAGAAGCTCGGCGGGTCTGTGGCCATTCCGTGGGAGGATACCGCTGACTCCGTTGGTCTCAACCGCGGGGACGGGGACAAGCCGGCCCCGCCCTCCGAGCAAAATCCTAGGAGCTTCGCCGGCGGCGGCCCACAGACTACGACTCAAGTACCAGGGGGCAATCTCAGTCGGCCCTTTAAACCCACCTTCCCCCTCAAGTCCGTCCGCCCGGCCGGCACTCAGGATCTGCTCGGCCAAGCTGAGAAAGCTGGGAGTCTGACTGAGAAAGATAACCTCTACATCCGCGCGGTGCTGTCGGCCATGAGCGAAAGTGATTTCGGGCAAGCACTCTCCATCGTGAAGAAGATCAGCCATGAGCCGTCACGCTCGAACTTTGACTCGATGGCGCGCTACCGGGCGGCGATGGCGGCCCTCAGCCAAGAGGATTTCGACGCCGCCGCCCGTTACGCCAAGGACCTGCCGAACCTGCCACAGCGCGCCTCGTTATGTTCCCAGATAGCGCGGCTGTTCCAAACCAAGAAGGACATTGTGCGAGTGGCAGAAATCCTTGACGACGCTGAGCGGTCACTCGGCGGGGCCGACGACGGGCCGGATAAAGCGCACGCCTTGCTGATCATCACCGGCGCGGCGGCCCAGTTCGACCCGCTCCGGGGCTTTGAGTTCATGCGGTCGGCGGTCGAAGCCATCATCACGCGGAAGTCCGCAGCAGGTCGCCTCGCGCGACCATCCAGACCGGCTTCGAACTGAACACGCTCGACTTCGATCAGCGCCTGGCCCGGCTCGCCCGCGCCGATTTCGACCGCGCCGTGTTACTCGCGCAGGCGATCAAGAAGAAAGAACTTTCGGCGCAGGCCCAGCTTGCCCTTTGCCGCGGCGTGCTCAGCAAACCTCGCGGGATTCAGTCGGAAGATCAAACAGATCGGAAACCGCCGACCGAAGCAGTTGGCGTTCGTGGGCGCGTGCCATAGTCAGCCCACTCGACTCACGCTGGCGGCAGGCAGGCGGAAGTCGGCCACGAGCGGCAAGTGATCGGAGGCCACCAGCGCGGTGCGGCTCTTGTGGAGCGTGACCGCTTCCAGGTGCAGCGTCGTGTCAAAGTAGATGTGATCCAGATGCAGGAACGGGAAGACGCCGGGGTAAGTCGTCGGCCGCCGCAGGCGCAGGCGGATGTCGGCGCAGCGGAAATGCGCGGCGAGCAGTTTCGAGGCCAGCCCGCGCGTCCACTCGTTGAAATCTCCGAGCATAATCCGCGGCTCCCGGAGCGCTTTGCTGTTGAGGATCTCTTCCGCGATCAGCTTGCGCGCCTGGTGGCGGCGCTCAAGGAAAGCCGTGCCGAGGTGAACGTTGAAGACGTGGAGCAGTCGCCCACCACCCGCTTCCACGTCCACGTGCAAACAGCCGCGCGGCTCGCGGCCACGCACGCTGATGTCAACGTTATGCGCATGGCGGATCGCCAACCGGCTGAGCACGACATTCCCATACGCCCCGCCACTCAGCCGGCGATTCTCGCCCAGGCGGTAATCGAGTTCCAACTCTTCGGCGATAAACCGCGCCTGATCATCCTCGCGCTCCTTCCCTTCAACGCTCAACACCTCCTGCAGCGCGATGATGTCGGCATCAATCTCGCGCAAGACCTCGACGATCCGTGCCGGTCGCACGCGCCGGTCCAGACCGCGACATTTGTGCACGTTGTAGGTCACCACGCGTAAGCGCCGTGTGTCAGTCATCGCTGTTGATGCTTCAAGGCCCAGCCTACCCGCTCCTGTTTGCGCTCAAAGATTGAGCGCTGCCGTCATCGAGCCGGGGCGCTGGAGGTTGAGAGATATTGTGGGGAATGGTCGATGAAAGCCAAGAAGAGCTGAATCACAGTAACGACGGCAACAAAAAACCCGGTCGAGCCCAGGCCCTTACTCGGTGGTGGGCGCTCAGCAGCAATTCATCCCTCGCACCCGACCACCGATTAAATCACCAATACCCCCGGCACGACTCGAACGTGCGACCTACGGATTAGCTTCCAGCATCACGTTTCCGTGACCGCCCTGACAGGGTTTGCTGGCTGGACCATTTCTTTACCGTTTCAGGCAGCAGGCGTATGGCCTCTACGCATCCCCTCATCAAAGGTTTGCTCGGAGTTGTCGTAGGCGAGGTACTGCCTGACGAGGTTCTCCGATATAGCCTGCTCCAGTTCTGCGGTTCTTCCGTGAACTTGAATCTTCATCGAGAATTTGCCTCTGCACTTCGCAGAGCAGCAGGTATGCTGCCTTTCTGCAAAAAGGTTTGGCCTTTCCTTCTCTCAAAGATCACACCACAATCGGGGCATTTTAAGACCACCATCCTTTTACCATGTTCGTAGTGATGATGGCGAACGTGGTCGCTATTGCTCATCACTTCCAGGTTTTCAATCCGGTTGTCTTTTTTATTCCCATTCTTGTGGTGCACCACTTCACCGGGATTAAGTAGCCTGCCAAGGTAATTTTCAATTACAATCCGGTGTTCCAGAACATAGCCTTGTTTTGTCGCACGCGGATGTTCGGGAACCAGCGCGTAATTGTCTTCTCCCTTGTCGATGACCCTCCTAACCTTCCACACAGAACGCTCCTATTCGAAGTCCGTTGCTCTATCCACCTGAGCTACGGGGGCATCGTTGGTAATGTAAGACATCGGCGAAGCCAAGGCAAGGCTCTCTGGCTTGGGCTTACTTCTCGCCGGCGAGTTGACGATCATCGTAGAACTTCACCTGCGCCGCCGCGTGCCATTTGGCCATGAAGACGATCTGCCCCGTGTGATAGCTGAAGTGCTCGACGACGTGAAAGACCGCGTCGAGCACGGTCTGCGGAAAGCCTTGGATCACGTGCTCACGCTGTAAGGCCGCTTCCGACTGCGACTCGCGAAGTTCACTCTCAAGGCGCGCCAGCACCGCATCGGCCTCATCAAGCGTCGCCTCGAGCAAGGCGAGCAGTTCCGTCTTTTGAGACGAGTCCCGCGCGGTGAATTCGCGCGGGCGGTCCCGCAAATCAGTGGCATCGCCAATTCCCGCGACCACCCACTGGCGGAGATTGCCGGAGAGGTGTAAGAGCAAATTGCCGACGCTATTGCTCGCCTCATTCGGCCGCCACCAGACTTGTTCTTCGCTGAGCGCTGCGAGCGCCCCGCGGATCTTGACGCGGTAATCCTCGCGCAGCCGAAAGCGGGCCTGGCGCAGAAAAGCGAGCCCGGCCGGCAGGGGGGATGGAGGTGGGACAACCAAGAAAGATCTTCTCAGCTCGTTCATAATATAGCCTCCTGAGAGCGTTCTCGAAATAAAGATAGACGAGTTTTCTACCGCATCAGAGTGCTTCTGACAACCCATCCGCTTAGCTCCGGGAGGCTCCGACTTCTATCATCCGTAGATCACGGAGGTAGGAAGGGGAGGCATTTCCCATTTTCCATTTGCGATTTGTCATTGGTCATTGAAGAAGAGCGGCTCAATCAATGATCAATGAACAATGTCATATGGAAAATGGAAAATGGAAAAGGTAAGATTAGCTGCGGCGTTGGCTAAAGAGCCACACTAGAGGCATAATGTCGCTGTTTCACCCGGCCAGGCTGTCTGACCGAAGCTTGAGGGCGCGGCGGCGTGAATGAGGAGCCGACCGGAGCGCTAGAGGAAGCATATGGGCAAGATTCTAGTGGTAGACGATGACCCTTTGCTGCATGAGGTGATCCAAGCGGCGCTCGCCACCGAAGGTCACACCTTGCGGCACGCCTCCGACGGGGAGCAAGGCTTGGAGATGCTCGGCCGGGAGCCGGTGGATTTAGTGCTGACTGATTTTATGATGCCGGGGATGGACGGGGTTGAGTTCCTGGAGCGTCTACGCCGGGGCCACCCCGACCTCAAGTGCATTATGATGACCGGGCACGGCACTTCGGAAGCGGTGATTGGGGCCCTCTGCAAGCGCGTCTGCGACTTCCTCTCCAAACCCTTCACGATCTCCGAGCTGCGCACGGCCGTGGGTGCCGCGCTCAAGGCCTGCCCGGTCGTCGAGATCGAAGTCGTCTCGGCCAAGCCCGAGTGGATCGAATTGCGCATCCCCTGTGACCTGGCGGCCGTCCCCCCATTGCAAAAACTCCTCACCCAGCTCAAGGCCGACCTCCCGGAGGAGACGCGCGAGGCGATCGCTTACGCCTTCCGCGAGATGCTCAATAACGCGATCGAGCACGGCGGCAAGCTCGACCCGACGAAGTACGTCGAGGTCAGCTACGTCCGCCTCAAACGCGCGATCATTTATTGGATCAAGGACCCGGGCGAGGGCTTCGATCCGACGCAACTGGAGCACGCAGCGGTCAACAATCCAAGCGATGATCCATTTCGCCACGTCCTGGTGCGCGACGAGAAGGGGTTGCGGGCCGGCGGCTTCGGCATCCTCCTCACCAATCAACTGGTGGACGAGTTGGTCTACAACGAACGGCGTAACGAGTTGATGTTCATTAAGTACCTATGAGATGCCTATGAGCAGAACCCGGGAAGAGATACTGAAGGTCCTTCAAGAAAATCGGGAGGCCATCCGACGCTACGGGGTTCGGCGCCTGGGCCTGTTTGGCTCTTATGCTCGTGGGGAAAACACCGAGGCGAGTGATCTCGACTTTGTAGTTGAGTTTGATCGAAAGTCTTTCGACGCCTATATGGATCTGAAAGCCTTTCTGGAAACGCTCTTCGGGCGCCGGGTAGACCTGGTGCTCGCCAGCGCCATCAAACCCAGGCTTCGTGCTGCCATCTTGGAGGAGGCAGTTCATGCCCCGGGATTATAAAGTTCATCTCGAAGATGTCCTGGAAGCAACCGCCAAGATTGGGAGGTATACCGCGGGCCTCTCTCGTGAGGCATTTTCCGGTGACGAGAAGACCGTTGATGCGGTGATCCGCAATCTTGAAATCATCGGCGAAGCGGTCAAAAAGGTGCCGGACGAGATCCGCTCGAAGCATCCCGAGGTAGACTGGAAGAAGATCGCCGGCCTCCGAGACATCCTCATTCATGAATATTTCGGGATTGATCTTGAGATCATCTGGGACATCGTTCAGAACAAGTTGCCGGTGTTAGAGACACAGATCAAACAAATCCTCGAATGAAGATCGACTGGCAGGGCAACTCGTAAGTCGCCCTGCCGGCCGAATCACCTATTGGTCATTGTCCTGATCCTCATCATTGCGGCCCGCAGGCGGCTGGTTTCGCCGCTGCGGCGCGGCCCGGCCGACGCCGAGATGATCATAGTTGAGCGCGGCGTTGAAGAGCAGGAAGAAACTGCCCTGAGTCTGGTGGCGCCACATCGGGTTACTGGCGAACATCACGACGTGGCCCTGGCCGACCGGGACATCGACGACTGCCGGGTGGTTGGCCAGCTCCGACCCGCCCGCGAGCATGCCGCTGATGAGCAGGTCTTTTTCCGGGGCGAAGCGCAGCACAATGCGCGGCCTCAATTCGGGCGGCGGAATCTGACCGGCCGCGAACTCGCGCAATTCATCAGGAATCGGCGGCTCCTCTCCGGGCTGCGCCTGCGGTGTTGGCCGTGGGGCAACCGGCGGGCGGCCTTGAATCACATCCGGGTCATTCAAGCCGCCGCGCCCGCTCGGGCGCTGCTCTGACTGCTGGCCGAATGCGCCGCCGCCGCCACGGCCGCCGCCCCCGCCGAAGCCGCCGAGCCCACCCAGCGCGCTCACCTGAAACAGCGGCGCTTGATTGAAGTAGACCCCAAGCTTCTCGCCGTAGCCGTAAGCGATCGGGCTCTTCCGGTCGGCGAAAGTCGCGCTAAAGACCGAGCCCCGTGCCTGAAGCTGCCGCGACTCCGTGATCGAGACGCCTTCGGTGATCCCGAAATCAATCGGCACCGCCGAGTTGCCGCCGACCGTCACCAGCAGCCCGCCCGACTCGATGAATTTTTGCAGGTTTGCGACACCAGTGATGCCCATCCCGCCGCGCATGTCGTCGGTCTGGTCGGGAGAGAGTCCCATATTCGGCGTGAGGTCTGACTTCTTCCACGGGATTGGGTCGCCGCGCATCGCCAGGCCACGGACGATGGATTGCGCCGAGCCGCCGACCGGCCCGAAGATGATCACGTCGTACTTCCCGCGCAGGTTCGGCGTGTCGCGGATGACGTGGTCGGAGATGTAGTCGTAGGGGATGCCGTAGCGGTCGAGCTCAATGCGGTACCAACCCTCATTCTGCGTATTGGTCCAGGTGTGCAGCATCGCGATGCGCGGCACCGCCAGCGGGTGAGTCGCGACTTCAGGCAGCTTGTCCACTACTTGGGCGACGAGGCCCAGGTCGGCGACCTCTTTCGCCAGCCGCGATCGAACATCCGCCGAGTTGCCTTCAGTCTTGATGATGAACGAGCCGGCATTGAACTGCTTGTCGCCGATCTTGAAATTATCTTCAGCCGCGGCGATCTTGACATCCTTCAGACGGAAGCGGAGGGTGGCGAGCGTATTGTCGGTGTTGTGATTGATCACGTAGCCGCCCGCAGATGATGCTGCCGAGCCTTCGATGCGGCCGGTCACTTTGGCCGGGCCGCTGAGGAGCTCCATCGGGGCGTTCAGGATGGACTCATCCTTGATGCGCACGGTCTTGACGTTGCGGAGCGGCCCAAGTGTCCAGCCGGTGTCGTCATAGGGCCGCGGGTCGTTGACGTTGTAATACTGCGTGTCGAGCAGCATATCGGCCATGCGCGAGTAAGGCTGGTCCATGCGCACGACGTAACTCCCGGCGGGGAACTTGCCGTCTTTGGTCTCGACCTCCTTGTCCGCGCGATGCACTTCGACGCCTTGCAGCTTGAGCAGGTTGACGAGGTCGGCGGCCTCAACCGGCCTTGGGTCGTCGGCCGGGATCACCCAGGCGGCCGGGCCTTCAGTCCGGGCTTTGGCGACCGAGCGCTTGCTCTTCAAATAAAAGTTGTTGAGGAAGCGGTCCTGGCTGTTGGCGACGTAGTTCATGGCGAACAGGATCGCGCTCTGCTGGAGGTTGATGTTATTTCGAATCGACCACTTCACGCGCGGCAGCGGCGGGTTGGGCCTGAACCAATCGCGGCCCGACTGCGGCCCGACGGTGCGCTCGCTGGTGTCGGCGCCCTGGCCGCCGTAGGTCTCGTAGAACCGGCCGATGGAGTTGTGGCCGTTGGCGACGTAGAACATGTAGTTCGGCGCCCAGCCGTCATAGAAACCGTGCGTCCAGACGCCGGGCACGCCGCGCTTGGTCATCTCCTCGATTTCGTGGTAGGCGAGCACGTGCCACTCGTCGACCACGAGCGGGTCGAGCCAGGCGTTGTAAGGGCCGGTGCCCGTCGAGGTGTAGAGGAACGGCACCGACTCGTGCAAGTCGTGGAGCACCGTCGGGTGGTACTCGATGAAGGTCGCCATCTGATTGCGCGTCAGCGCCAAGGCCATCCCCAGGCCGTCGCGGTTGTTGTCGTGGGCCACGTACTTGCCCCAGTAGAGCAGGTTCGGAGCCCGCTTGTTCGGGTTCGCCTTCCGGTAGTTGTAGGTATCGACCATCATATCGCGGCCATCCACTTCAAGGGCCGGCGTGATCATGACGATCACGTTCTTGCGGATCGCGTCGATGACCGGAGAGTCTTCGACCGCGAGCCGGTAGGCGAGTTCCATCAGCATCTCGGGGCTGCCCGTCTCAGGCGAGTGGATCGAGCCGGAGGCCCAGTAGAAAACCTTCCCCTCGCTGATCAGTTGCTTCGCTTCAGTGTCATTGATCCGCCGCGGATCAGCGAGCTTGGCAGTGATCTCTTTGTAGCGGGTGAGCTTTGCCAGATTGGACTCGTCCGAGACGACGACGAGCAGTTGCTCCTTGCCCATCTCGGAGCGCTCGGGCGCGGTGAAGACCTTGACGCGCGGCGTCACCTTCTCCAACTCGCGGTAGTAGCGGTAGAGGTCCTTCGTGTAGGTCAACTTGTTCGGCGTGCCCACGGGGTAGCCGAGCACTTTCGCTGGCGTCGGCACCTTGTCCGAAGCCGGCAGGTGATCGACGAGTTCCGTCAGAAAGAATTTCTCGGTCGTGTTCTTGATGATCGACTCGGTGTATTCCTTATCGATCGGCTGCGCCGCAGCGGCGGCCGACGGCTTGGCCTCGGCCTTTGCGCCCTTCTGCGCGAGCGCGGGGCTGGCGCCGAGGGCGACCAGGCCGAGCAGCAACAGGTGTGCACAGGCGCTTCGCACCCGGGATGAGAGATAGCGATTCATGAACTTGGCCTCCGTTTAGAGTCTGGAAAGATGTTCGGTTTAGAGCGCGGAAACTTGGGCGCTACGATGAACTTCGGTAACCAACAATGCGCCTACTTAGACGAGCATGAGGATAGTGCGGTTACGGCGTTTTGGGAAGAGGAACGAGTGAGATTGAATGGATCGGGCCGTTGGCCGCAAGATTGTTGTGACCGATCGGCTATCATTTGCGTCTTAGGCTACGGTGTCGAAGCATTCTCTGGACACCCATTCGCCCGAACGCTTCCAAACTCCAACATCGTGAAAGGATAGTTGCTATGCAAGGGACATTCTCTTCTCTCCGTGCTCTGGCGGGGCTGAGTTTGGCGCTCTGCCTGCTCTCCATCGGCATCGCTCTGGCTCAACAAGGCCCCCCTCAAGGTCCGCCTCCTCCTCCGCCGGTCAACCAATCCACCGATCCGCTGCTCAAGAATTTTCGCTGGCGATCAATCGGCCCGGCCAGTATGGGCGGCCGAATTGACGACATCGCTGCCGTCGAGAGCAACCCTTACATCATCTATGTCGGCTTCGCCACGGGCGGCCTCTGGAAGAGCACGAACAACGGCACCACCTGGGAGCCGATCTTTGATACCTACCCCAGCGCCTCCATCGGCGACATCGCCATCTGCCAGTCCGATCCCAATATCGTCTGGGTCGGCACCGGCGAGCCGAACAACCGGCAAAGCTCCAGCTTCGGCGACGGCATCTACAAGTCAACCGATGCCGGCAAGACCTTCACTCGCATGGGACTGAAGGAGACGCAGACCATCGCGCGCATCGTCATCGATCCGAAAGATGCCAACACGGTCTACGTCGCCGCGCTCGGCCATCTCTTCGGGCCGAACAAAGAGCGTGGCATTTACAAAACCACCGACGGCGGCAAGACCTGGGTCAATACCAAGTTCATTGACGAAGACACGGGATTTACCGATCTCGTGATCGACCCTTCAGATAGCAAGACGCTCTACGCGGCCTCCTATCAGCGGCGGCGCACGCCGTGGGGCTTCAATGGCGGCGGCCCCGGCAGCGGCATTTGGAAGACGACGGACGCCGGCAAGACCTGGACGCGGCTCGAAGGCGCGGGGCTGCCCACCAACGTCTTCGGACGCATCGGCCTTGATGTCTCGCGCTCCAATCCCAACGTCGTCTACGCGCAGCTCGAAGTCGGCCGGAGCGGCGGCACGGGCGGCGGCGCGGATGCGAATCCTGGCGGGCCTGGCGCCGCCGGTGGTGGTGGTCGCGGCGGTGGTGGTGGCGGCCGTGGCGGCGCTGGCGGTGGTGGCGGCGGTGCTGGTGCCGGTGGCGGTGGACAGGCTGCCGGTGGTGCTGGTGGCGGCGGTGGGTTCGGCGGCGGACAGAATCCCAATCAGCCTCCCGACCCGAAGCGCAGCGGCATCTGGCGCTCGAACGACAAAGGCAAGACCTGGGAGTTCCGGAGCAATGAGAATAACCGCCCGATGTACTACACGCAGATCCGCGTGGACCCGACCAACGAGGAGATCGTCTACACCGGCGGCTTGAATTGCAGCAAATCCACCGATGGCGGCAAAACGTTTCGGCCCATGCAGGGCGTCGCCCATAGCGATCATCACGCCATCTGGATCAACCCGAAAAACGGCAACAACCTGATCGTCGGCAATGACGGCGGGCTGGACGTGACCTACGACCAGGGCGCGACCTGGGAGTACGTCAATAACATCCCGGCCGGCCAGTTTTATGCCGTCGCGGCTGATATGCGTAAACCCTACTACGTCTGCGGCGGTTTGCAGGACAACGGCAGTTGGTGCGGCCCCAGCCAAACGCGCACCGGCGGCGGTGGGTTCGGTGGCGGCGGTGGCGGCGGATTTGCTGCCGGCGGCAGCATCACCAACGCTGACTGGTATCGCATCGGCGGCGGTGACGGCTTCTACGTGCAGATAGACCCGGCCGATTACACCACCGTCTACGTCGAATCGCAGGACGGCAATGTCAACCGTCTGGACCTCAAGACCGGGCGCAGCATCAGTATTCGTCCGCGTGCGGCGCAGCGTGCCCGCCAGCCGCAGCCGGCTGCCGGAGCCGGTGAAGAGACCCCAACGCTACCTCCGCAAGGTTTCGGCGGCTTCGGCGGTCCGCAGCGAGCTAACATCGTGCCGGCGCCTCCCGAAGGCGAACAGTATCGTTTCTACTGGAACACTCCGGTCCACCTCTCGCCGCACAATCCGCGCACCATCTACGTCGCCGCCAACCGCCTCTTCAAGTCAGTGGATCGCGGCGAGACCTGGACGGCCACGCCCGATTTGACCAAGAGCGTGGATCGCACCAAGCTGCCGATCATGAACGTCCCCGGCGATCAGCCGATGGCCTCCAAGCATGACGGCACGGGCAACTACAGCAACATCGTCACCGTCGCCGAATCGCCCGTCCTGCCCGGCGTGCTCTGGGTCGGCACCAACGACGGCAACCTGCAATTGAGCCGCGATGGCGGCGCGACCTGGACCAACGTCTCCAAGAACGTGCCGGGCCTGCGCGAGATGTATCTCGTCTCGCGCGTCGAGCCGTCGCACTTCGACGCCGGGACTTGCTACGTGACCTTCGACGGCCACCGCCTCGATGACCTCAAGCCTTACGTCTTCGTGACCCGCGATTTCGGCGCGACCTGGCAATCACTCGCTGGCAATCTCCCGCCGGGCTGCGCCAACGTCATCCGCGAAGACCCGAAGAACAAGAACCTGCTCTTCCTCGGCACCGAGTTCGCGTTCTACGTCTCGCTCAACGGCGGCGCCGAATGGAAGCGCTTCATGACCGGACTGCCGACGGTGCGAATCGATGACATCCTCGTGCACCCGCGCGACCACGACCTGATCGTCGGCACGCACGGACGCAGCATCTTCATCCTGGATGACATCACGCCGCTCGAACAGTTGTCAGACAAGGAACTGGCTGCTGACGCGCACCTGTTTGACGTGCGGCCCGGCACGCAATGGCTGAACGACCCAACGTTGAGCCGTTCAGCGGGCGGCGCCAAGAATTTCCGCGGCGCCAATCCGCCGCCGGGCACGGCCATCAGCTACTACCTCAAGTCAGCGCCCTCGGGCGATGTCAAGATCACCATCTCAGACATCACCGGGAAAGTCTTGCGCAACCTGACGGGCACGAAGGAAGCAGGCATCAACCGCGTGCAGTGGAATCTGCGCGGTGATCCGCCTCCGCGGCCGGCCGGTCCGCAGGCTGGGCCGAATCAGGGAGGCGTTCCCGGTGGTGGCGGTGGAACCGGTGGAGCTGGTGGCGGCGGTGGATTTGGTGGAGGTGGTGGAGGCGGACGTGGCGGGTTTGCTGCCTTCCAGGGGCCGGCGATTGATCCCGGCACTTATTTGGTCAAGCTCTCGGTTGATGGCAAGGAGTTGACGATCAAGGTCGTGGTTGAGGCTGATACCGGGAAAGAGCAGTAGGGCTGCTCTGAATCATTGAGTGAAGTTTGGAGTACCGCCTTCGGGCGATTCTAGCTTGCACGCGAGAAGCATCGTCTCAAGGCGGTATTCCAAACCAAGGATTTTCTGGGCCGCGCTGACGGTGCAAGATAAAATTCATTGTCCTGCTCATCAGGCTTTGACGGATTTCGCTTTAGATAATCTGGCGAGAAATGCTCTTACTGACTTCCCACAAAACCAGAGCGTCCTTGGTTTCGAGTCGAATTCCGTGTGAAAGCTCCTTATAAGGATGGATATAATTCCTGTAGTCCCTTAGCACTTCTCCCACATCTTTTGCCGACTGAGAAATCCATCCCATCTCGTGTGCGACATCGATATAGTTTCGCAGCATCCACTCATTAAGTAGTTTCGTTTTCCCCGTCTTGCTATCCTTTGGTGCGCTCGTTGCAGTAAAAATTGGAGCCTTATTGGTTTCCCGATGAATTCGGGCCAAAAGAAGGGCTTCTAGCAAACCTCCCATCATCACCGTAGCAGCAAGGGGAGCCCCCGCGTCGATACAGACTATGCATTCTTCCCATCTACGGCGGAGAATTGCCTGCATAGCAGGGTCTGAAATCAATCGGCCAAAGTTGGGAGGCTTATCAGAGGTCTGCCGAGCCGGATTTCCGGCAGTCAGCTTTTCAACGTTTTGGGAGCCTAGTTCTACCAAATGCTCTTTTATATCCTTTAGCTTTGAAATGTAATTAGAGCGAAGGGCTTGGCGGTGACTTGCCGCCAAAACTTCCTTATAGAGTTGGTCCACTTCAGAAAAGAAATCCGGCCCAAACATTTCAACTAAAGGAGGCTGATGATTCTTGAACCAAGTCAAAGAGGTCGCTTTTATAATGGACTGCTCCTCCACAGCGCGCACCAGACGAGCGGCTTTCCTCTTTAAGAGCTTGCGTAAGGCTTCTGCCTCTGAAATCGCAGCATCAATGATGTCTTGCGGCTCCCGCATTAGGATGATTTTTTCGCAGATTTTGCTGAGGTCTTTGTTTGTTTCTTTGTTTTCGTAGCTCCCTTTCGAGGGAGTGTGGCCTTTTTAGTTGATGTTTTTTTCTTGCTGCCCAGCCTGGGCGGAGCGCCTGATTTTCCACCTAGCGGCAAAGTCATCGCCACTAGATTTTCACCCACTGTATTGATGGAATATTCTCCACGTTCACCGGACCTATCAAGGAGTCCCGCATCGTGAGCATCTCTCAGCGTATGGTGCGGCCGTGGTAATCTGGTTCTTCCTACCTGGCGACATGCCTCTTTCAAGTCATCACTGTTGATGGACTCTTTTCTCTCCTTCTCTGGGGCTTCAAATCGGTAATAATAGGCGACTGTAGTAGCAAAATGCACATCGGTCTTAGGAGCCTTTTCCGCAACGAACTGCTTTATATTTATCCCTGGCTTGTGAGTAGAAGGGGAAGGAGCAGGAGGATGCTGGCCAGGCTCGGGTTGTGTTGGAAGAGGAGAGGGATGAGAAGATTTAGGTGCTGCTGCCGGAGATGGTACTGAGAGACCAAGCTTTTCTCTTGCCCATCGGATAATTCGCTCCTGGTTATTTTCATCAAAATCTTGAAGTGCTGTGACCACAGCACGAACTGCATCAAGGTCATCAGGGGTTTTCGTCATTTCAGTTCCCTCCTAGACAATGCGTAGTTTCCTGTCTGTAGAAGGCCCTCTACTGCCGCTAGGTGGCTAAGAGGAACAAGAAAGAATATCACTTTTCTGAGAAAAAAGTGGTTACAAATCGCCTTACGAAACGTATCTTTCGTCAATCGAATTGTCGAGCCACTCTTGTCTCATCATAGCCGTCCGAGTCTGACATCGGCATCCACTTCCGGAAGACATACGCGATTGAGTTCGGCGTAATCGTCAGCCCTTGAAGCCAAAATCAAGGTGACTACAAGAGCCGCCGAAATCCCTCCTGCTCAAAGTGATGGTCTGTCGTCAGCGCATCCATCAGGCCGCGCCCTTTCATCAGCACAAAGCTGACCGCATCACAGAGAGAATACGTCTTATCAAGGCGGGCCTGAAGGAGTGCGAATGCACTTTGGTGCAGCGCCTCATCGACCCAGATGATTTCTATCCGGGGACTGAGCATCAAGTCCTCTACGAAGGAGAGCGTGGCGCTTCGATTCAAGCCGCGGACCTGACAAAGCGGAATGAACTCGGCAAGGATGTAGCTGTGAACTAGCCGCAGAGGGGCCGCGTGAAAGTAGGCGTCTGCGTTCGCGTGGCGGTCATCCGCCGCGTCGAAATAGCAGAGGAGTCCTGAAGTATCGAGGAGCATTATTGGGGTTGATACAGCTCTTGATGGTCGTCGCCGTATTCGCGTGCCAGGTCAGCATCGATCCGGTCATTATCAGCCGAGTTCGGGTCACCACTATTGACTGCCCCGCTATGCGCCCTGAGACGCGCCTCATCCGCTCTTTTCTCTTCCTCTGAAGGCGGCTTGGGTGATTTCGGGAGCCGCTCTGCAATCCAGGCCACGGGTGTAGTGCCACGCTCTTTGGCGGCCTTCACTAACGCACTATAGATGTCTTCTGGAAGCTCGAGTGTCTGACTCATAACGGACCTTGCCTTTCATAATCACACCCCTAGGAAAAGTTGGCTCTTCCCCATCATAGCCCTTCCGGGGATAGGAGGGCAAAGAAAATCACCAGACATAAAGCTCGTTGTGTGGCCGTCAGCGATGGTTTGGCAAAGCTTCAGTCTATCGCTACCGGCTATTGATGCGGTCGGCCAACCAGAGCTTGCCCTATGCACGGAGAAATGATCAGCAAGGGGGTGACTGCCTGATAGCACGGCGTGAGGCAAGCTATTTGCGGGAAAGAGTTCTTCCTGCCGTCGAAGCAATAGGTTTTTGGGCTTGTGTGATGAGCGCTTTCTGCGCGGCGCTCCAGCGGCGGACGTGGGCGCGGTAGGCGGTAACTCGTTCCGGGTGGCGCTCGGCCAGATCGTTTCGCTCTCCGGCATCCTGACAGAGGTCGAACAATTTCGACCGCCCTGATTCCAACTCGTAAATGTATTTCCAGCAGCCGTCACGCAGGCCGAGAAAGCTCAACGAGTAATCGGTGTAAAACAGGGCCATCCGGTGTTGCCCTTCCAAGATCGATCCTCCCTGGTATGACTCGGGGATTGGCAGTCCGAGCAGAGCTAAAATCGTGGGCGCCGTGTCAATCAGGCTCGTGGCGCGAGCCACTCGCACTTGCTCCTGAAAGAGTCCGGGAGCGATCACCAGGTATGGGACCCGGATATTCTCCTCATAAATGAAGAGCGAATGCCCGTAATTCCCTTCGTGCTGCCCGAAGGCTTCGCCGTGATCGCCGAAGATGATGAACAAGGTATTCTGCTCCAGACCTCGCGCCCGCAGCCCGCGGATGAGTTCTCCCAACGAGGCGTCGGCGTAGTGGAGCGCGTTGCGGTAGCGGTCAAAGTCATCTCGCTCAGGCAACGGCCCCACCTCCGGCGTGTCGTAAGGGTGGTGCCCGGCGATTGGCAAATAGGTCAGGAAAAAACGTTCGCCGCGAGGCACAGAGTCAACCCACGACAAAATGCGGCGGACGGTGGACGGCTCGTCCACGCCGAAACTGGATTCGCGATGACCGCCGATGGCGCCGGCATCCTCGAGAGTTTGATAGCCGCGGCCAGTGACCACCGAGTCCATGCCCAAATACATAAACCGGCCGGAGTGGAAGAGAGCGGTCCGATAGCCGGCCTCTGCGAGCGCCGTGGCGATGGAAGGGGTGGCGACCTGCGCATAGCCCTCCGCTTGCGTATCAATGGCCGGGTAGCGCGCGCAGAGGACCGAGAAGAGCGCTTTGATGCTTTCGGGGTAAACCGCGTAGGCGTTCTCGAAGAGGATGGCTTGGCTCGCCAACTGCGAAAGGTTCGGCATCGGGTCTGAGTCAGCGCCGTACGGACGCAGGTATTGCGCGCCGGTCGATTCGAGCAGAATCAGCACGACATTGCGGCCGGAAGCGGCGCCACGAAAACGCGTAAGGTCATCACCGGATGAATCGTCAAAGGCGCTGGCCCGCCAATCGTCGCTGGCAGACTGAGAAGGGATGCGCGGCCAGGCGGTCGCGGCCAAGGCGACTACGGCATTGCGATGAAGCCCGATGGTCTCAATCCGAGAAGTCGCCAGCGGGCCGAGCAGAATCAACCCGAGAGCGGGGATGGCCAACGCGATGCTTGGTGGATGCCCCGTGCGGCGCACGAGCAGTGGGAGCGTGATCCCGGCGAGGAGGACGAGAGAGAGCAGCGCGAGGTTTTCGAGCGTCGCGTGATGTTTGATCGAATCTGAGAGCGCACCTCGCGTGGCACGCATCATCGGCCAGGTGAGCGGCGAGGACAAGACGCGCACGAGCGGAACGTTGATCGCCACGTAAGCGACCGTCGCGCCGTAGAGAGTCCATCCCAACCATCGTCGCCGGACGACGAAATCCACGGCCGCAAAGAGGAGCGCGACCAACAGGTCTTGCCAGAGGTAAGCAATCGGCGTCCAGCCGGTGAGCGGGATGCTGTGTCCGGCCAGCATGACGATCTTCGCCACAACGAAGACGCCGAGAAGAGAGAGCGCTCTCATCGCTTCACCAGGTTCAATCGCTTGAGCAAGGCCCAAGACACGGCCACGCCTGTGCCGCGGCGACGCCAGAGCCAGTCGTGTACCAGGACGGCGGGCGCTGGCGGACGATGGTAGAGCGCCGTCCGATCACCAACGAACGCCAGCGGGATCACCAACAGGTCCAGCTCGCACGGCGCCGAAGAGTCGAAGCGCCGGTTGACGCAGTCCACGTCGGCTGGGAGGAAAGCACGTGCGGTCCGGAGGTTCTCAGCACTCATATCGATCAGCACGAGTCGCGCTTCCGGCAACAGTCGCTTGAGAATCAAGGCCGTCCGCGGGAAGATTCCGCCGCCCACGATCCCTACGCTGTGAACCTTCGGCAACTCCGGCAGCAAGCGGCGAAAGGCGTTTTCGTGTTTCTTGAGCACGAACCACTGCAAGACTTTGGAGCGCAGGACCCAGCGCTCCAGCAGGCATAGATTGACAGACTCGATCCAACGGAGCACGGCCGGCCAGCGGCTGACGTGGGCGCCGTGGGCGACCCGCCGTGGCAACTGCCGCCAGTGTTCTCCCGGACGCTGGTGGTGCTCGACGTGGTAGCCGTCGTTGAGGAAGAGCAGATTGTAAAGACGGCTGTAGTGGCTGACTGTTCCCCGCGCGTGCTCGTAGTGCCCTTGGAGGTAGCAAAGCCCCAGCCCTAGCAGATAGCCGGGGAGATAAACGGTCAAAGCGAAAGTTGGGACCCAAGCCCAGAGCATCACCCACAGCGCCAGCACCAAACCCAACTCAATGGCCATCGAAGGCTGAAGCCGAATCCGCCCTGGTATCCCGGCATGATGCGCCAGGTGCCGCTCACGCCAGAGCGTCTGCGGCAATCCGAGCAGCAAGCTGAGATACCAGGAGAAGATAGTATTCAAGGTCCGCACCCGGAAGAACGGCCGGTGGATGAAATTGTGTGACACCGTGTTCGCGTTCCACCACAGCCCGAGCGCGATGAGCGCCGCCGAGGGCGTCGTCAAAAGCAGACCGCCGTGCGCTATCGCCAAAGCCACGAGCAGGCCGTCCCACTTTGAATGTCGCAGCAGGCCCGGTGATGGAGACGCGAACGTGACCGCCATTATTTGGCTCCCTTGAACTCGCTTGTGGCCGCCGGTCCGGTCAATTGCCCATCAGTGACTTTGACCCGCCACGTATACTTCTCGCCCGCTTTCACCTTCAGGTTGGGTGACCACTGGGTCTCTTTTTCGCCGGCCGCCACGGGCGGGCTAGTCTCTTGTTCTCCGGGGCCATTGGCCCTGATCTCAAAGACGTATTTGATATTCTTCCATTCTCGGTCGGCGATGTTTCCAGTCACCAGCGTGACCTTGCCGGCTTTGACTTCCGCCCCTTCAGCCGGCGAGTGCGGGGCAGGCAGTGATCTCAATTCGCGGACGGGAGCATAATTACTCGGCCGCTGGCTCATCCGAGTCAAGCCCCAGGCGATCGGATAAGCGTCCGGGTTCGCCGCCTTCTCATCGGCCTTGCGCAGGCGTCCCATCGGTTGATTGCGGGCGCCAAACCCGATCACCTGGCCCGTGCCGGCGGCGGCTTTGAAATCGGCCCACTCTTTGCGGCAGGCCTCCTCCTTGCCGGATTTGAGCGAGTAATAATAGTACCCGCGCCGCGGATTCTCGTAGGTATTGCGATCCTCGGTTTGCGCGAGGGCAAAAGCCCCCCAGAGTTGAATCCTTTCGGGCGCGGCGTCGTTCGGCTCTAAGACCACTTTGTCGATGAGCGCGTAGGCGCCGACGAAGTCAGAGAGCGTGGTCGCGTGGCTCGCCGCGCTCGCTGAAGCATTGGGGAAAGTGCTGATGGCTGCAAGCAGCGCGAGTCCTACTGAAAGCACCGGGATAGACTTCAAGCGTGTACTCCGAAGCATGTCGAATCCTCCTTAAATTGAATTTGCTGATTAGACGGCGCTACCGCGAGATTTCTTCCATAATTTTTTGGAGGGCTTGGCTCAGTGGGCGCATTTATCGCCGTGGCAATCTATCAGCTCACCAAGAAAGCAATGGCCTGAGGTGGCCGGTGAGAGAAGGCTCGGAAAGCGTGCCCTCTCTCACGCCTCAGGCTCCTAACACGAGGCGCCATGTCCGCTCTCTTCAGTCCAACGGTCTGAAGGCGAGATGGTCAGCCTCCAGACCTCAATTCTTCGCCACTCCAACATTGGCGCGAAGCTCGGCGATGTTCTTCCCCCGGTCGCCGAAATGGCTGACGAGGTTACGCGCCAGGAGTGAGCCTTCTGAAGCGCCGGCCACAGCTTTCTGAAGATGTGTGTGGTGACCACCCCGATAATGATCTAGCGTGACCATGGCGGCGGCGAATTCCATCTCCGGATCCCGCCCGCGCAAGCCGAGGGCTTTGACGACTAAAGCATAGCCGTCGATCCCGCTGGCGATGTTCAGCCCCTTGGAAATGACCCCTGTCTCTTTATAACTCTCCACCAGATAGCCAAGATCAAACAAGGCGAGTGCCTCAACCTTTCCGTTCCCCTTTGCCTCCTGCGCACGGGCCTGAAGTCGCGAGAGCAGTTCATTGGCCACTTTCAGATCATTCACTCGATAGCCGACCTTCTGATCAGCCGTCGCCCACACCGCATAGATCGTCGCTCGGCGCAGGGTCTCCATCCGCACGATCACCGGTGTCTCAGGAGTGAGCAGCGCCAGCGTGTCATTCACCAGCCGGTTGATGTCATAGTCCGACTTGACGGCCCGCCACTCACTGCCCGACCACGGCAGTGATTGCGCGCCCCCGATTTCAAACGGATGGCAGAGCAGCGGCGGCCCGGCCTGTGCGGTTTGGTGAAAAGCGATCAAGGACATAAGCACGGCAAGAGTGAGCGAAAGCGAACGAAGTATTTTCCGAATCATGATCATTACCTCCACTTATTTTTGGTTACAGTCCATTAGGCCACTCGAAGGCCGATTGCGCGCCGCCAAAGCGCGCGTGATTACTTCTCTGTGTTCGGTGATTAGACGGAGGCGGGGGCAGGTTTCTTCCATTTTTTTTGGAACGACGCGGAGAGGGCGCCGAGTCAGTACCGCGAGCGGTAGCGAGCGTGGTGCCCGCGGCGGATCCCTTGTGGGGCCACGCTCGCTACCGCTCGCGGTACTGATCTGTCCGCACAGGTCGAACTTTTTCACATCATCGCGAGTACGCCCTTGACATACCCGATTGACTCCGCCATCCCCGGCACCGGGTCATCAGCGTCTTTCTCATACTCCAGCGCGACGTGGTACTGGAACTTGATCTCGCGGAGCGCCTTCAACACCCCCGGGATGTCGATCACGCCGCGGCCGATTTCGATCACCTTGCCGCTCGGGATAGCCTGAGTCACATCTTTGATGTGCATTTCGTAAAGGCGGCCGGCGTACTTGCGCACCGCGTCGGCTACGTTCACCCCCGCCCGCACCGTGTGGCCGATGTCGATGCAGTAGCCGATCCGGTTGTCATGGCCCTCGATCACCTTGGCCACCGACTCAGGCGTCGGGTAGACCTTGTCCTCCGGGCCGTGGTTGTGGATCGCGACGCGAATGTTGTACTCCTTGACCATTCGGTCGAGAATCCCCATCACCGCCGGGTCGGGCTTGGCGACGATGGTCGCGATGCCGGCGTCTTTAGCATACTCGAAGGCGTTGCGGATCTGCGCCTCGTCGTTCTTCATCTCCACCACGCCGCATCCCAAGAGGATGAGCCCCGCGTCTTTGATCTTCTGCGCTACGGCCCGTCGCTCCTCTGGCGTGCTCTTGAGCGGAAGGTGAAAATCCTTGAGCGAGATGTAGCGGACGCCGATGCGCTTGGTGGCCTTGATCGCATCGTCGAGGTTCAGCTTCCGCACCGAGTAAGAGGTGATCCCGACTTTCAGGCCGCGGAACGGGTCGGGCACTTCCTCCGCCGCGGCGTTGAGGATGCTCGGGAGACGCAGGCCGGAAGCGAAGGCCGCAGTCAGGGCTCCGGCTTTAATCACATCCCGCCGCGAAGGCTTGAAGGGTAGTTTGGACATAATCTTCTCCTCTCAATGATTGATGAACTGTTGGTGTTTGGCCCACTCTCGCCCCCGCTACGCTGTTGCGGGGGCGCTGCTAGCAGATGACCGTTGAGAACCCGAGTGAGCAGAGAGAAAGCAAAACGTTATGAGCTGATGATCCGGCCCCCGGTTTCAACCTGCCCTTGAGCGCCATCTTCACCGAGCGGATGCGATGGCGGTCGGCGCGCTCGACGGTGAACTCCGCATCCCCGCACTCGATTTTATCTCCCTGACTCAGCACCCGGCCAGCCCGTGCCATGAGGAAGCCCGCGAGCGTATGGTAGATCGTATCCTCCGGCAGGTCGAGCCCCAGGCGCCGGTTCGCCGAGCGCACCGGGAGTGCCCCGTCGAGCAAATAGCTCCCGTCCTTGCGCCGCTGGACAAGCTGCTGCGCCTCGTCGTCGAACTCGTCCCGGATCTCGCCGACGATCTCCTCCAAGAGGTCCTCCAGCGTGATGATGCCTTCGACCCCGCCATACTCGTCGGTGACCACGGCGAAGTGAACATGCTGCTCCTGCATCAGCCGGAGCACGGCGTCAAGCCGCATCGTGTCGGGCACGAAATTGGCCGGGTGCAACACCGCCGCGGACGAAAACCCGGTCCGGTCATCCCAGTAGTCGAGCACTTCCTTGCTATGAATGACGCCGATGATATTGTCGAGCGCCTCGCGGTAGACCGGCATCCGCGAGTAACCGCTTTCGCGAATGCGGGCCACGATCTCGTCGAGCGACGCCGTCTCGCTAATCGCCTCAACCTCCGGACGCGGGACCATGGCGTCGCGGGCCGTCAGGTCGGAGAAGTCGAGCGCCCTGGAAAGGATCGCCCGCTGGCCGGCCTCAAGCTGCCCGCCCTTGTGGCTGAGGTCGATCAGTTGGCGGAGTTCCTCCTCGCTGTAGACGGCCGTGTGTCCGGCGGCGCCCTCCAAACCGAAGAGTCTGACCACCAGATTGCCGGCCTCGTTGAGCAACCAGATCGGCGCCTTGAAGACTTTGTAAAAAATCTCCATCGGCCGGGCCACTGCCAGCGCCACCGCCTCAGCCCGTTGAAGGGCGAGGGTCTTGGGGGCCAGTTCACCGAGCACGATGTGCAAAAAAGTGATCAGCGCAAAAGCGAGGGCAATCGCCGCACTGTGGGCGGCCGCCGCCGCCGCCGCGCCTGGCAACACGCGGGCGAAGAGCGGTTGGAATAGATAGGCCAGCGTCTCCTCACCGATCCACCCCAGGGCCAGGCTCGCGAGAGTGATGCCGAGTTGAGTGGCCGAGATGTAGGCATCCAGGCGGTCGAGGACGCGCAACAGGCGTTGAGCGCGCCGCTGGCCGGCGGAAGCGAGCGTACTCACGCGCGAACGCCGCACCCCGACCAGAGCAAATTCAGCCGCCACGAAGAAGCCGTTGGCCAACACCAGCAGCACCACCACGAGCAGGCGCACCAGATAATCCAAAACTGTTTCTGACCCATCCATTTTGGTTGATTTGTTGCTTGAGCCGATAGTATAGCACACCCGCTGTGACGGCCACGGGGCCGTGCCCTCAGCGACTGGCTTAGCCTGTCTTGACTCTTCAGTAAGATTTGATACTGAGCCGGCGGCAATCCGCGTGATATTCTTCCCACCCGCGGGCACCATCACCTTGAGCGTGCTTCGCGGTCATAGTAGTATGTGACGGCGGCCTACCAGATTGCTCCTGATCACAATCGCAGGTTGCAGCAGGGCGCCAACCGCCAGGTGGTGAATCTCAATGCTGAGTAAATTGAAGGAGGATAGATGACCTTGAACTCGACACTTCGCCGCATTCTGTTGGGATGTACTCTGATCGCCGTCTTCTCCGCCGGCATCATCGTCGGCCAGAACAAGTACGGCACGCCGAAAACCGTCATTCACACCGTGACGCTCAAGTGGAAAGACGATGCTACTCCGGAGCAGCGTCAAAAAGCGCTCGACGGCGTCAAAGAGATGGCCGCGACGATTCCCGGAATCAAGAACGTTTGGCTCAAGACCCTGAAGGTTCAATCCCCCACGCAAGAGAAGCGCTACGACACGGCCTTCGTCATCGAGTTTGCCGATGAAGCGGCGCTCAAAGCCTACGCCGATCACCCGGCGCACAAGAAGTGGGAGGAGTTCTATACTTCGATTCGCGACGAAAGCCGCTCACACGACATCACGAATTAAAACCAGTGATGAGTCGTGGGTGATGAGTGGAAAGTAGAAAGTAAAAAGTAGAAAGCCCGGTGCTTTTTACTTTCTACTTTCCACTTTGGACTCATCGCTCATCACTCATCACTCTTCCTAATGCCCACGAAGCTCGCAGCCGCGCCAGAAACGTCCACCACCGAGCAGGAGCCCAGACCGAGCCCGCTCGGCCGGCTCTTCCGCGCTTTCAGCTACCGCGACTTTCGCCTGCTCTGGTTCGGCGCTTTCACCTCCAGCTCCGGCACCTGGCTGCAAGAGGCGGCGCAGAGCTGGCTGCTCCTCCAGCTCACCAACAACCCTTTTTTCCTCGGCTTGAACGGCTTCCTGAGCACAGCGCCGATTCTGCTCTTCACGCTGATTGGAGGGGTGGTCGCCGACCGGGTTGACCGCCGCCGGATTCTGCTCACTTCGCAATGGACGCAGTTGACCTGCGCCTTCACACTCGCCGCCCTCGCGGCGCTCAAAGTGCCCAGCATGCTTTTGGTCGGGAGCGCGTTGGTGCTTTCGTTTTTGATCGGCTGCGCGCAGTCCTTCGGCGGCCCCGCTTATCAAGCGCTGATCCCGGCCCTGGTCGAGAAGCGCGACCTGCCGAATGCGATTGCGCTCAACTCGATTCAATTCCAACTGGCGCGCGTGGTCGGGGCGACGATCGGGACGATCCCCTTCGCCATCTTTGCCGACCAACTCTTCGCGGCCTCGGTCAGCTTCGCCATCAACGGGCTGTCGTTTGTGGCCGTGATCCTGGCGCTGCACGCCCTCCGCATCCAGCACATCCCGCGCGCCTTCACCAGCGACATGCGGAGCGAGATGAAGGAAGGCTTGGCGTTCGTCTGGAAGCAGGAGGCCTTGCGGTCGCTCACCTTCCTCGCCTTCTCCTGCACGTTCTTCGGCCTGCAGATCACCACGTTTCTCGCGGTCTTCGCCAAAGACATCTTTCACACCGGTGCGAAGGGCAACGCCACCCTGATCGCGGTCTCCGGCGCGGGGGCGGTCACCGGGGCCCTCGTCGTAGCGGGGCTCGGCAACATCGCCAACAAAGGCCGCAAGGCGTTGCTCATGCAGATTTGCTTCGGGGCCGCCATCGTCGCCTTCACGCTCTCGCCCGCCGTCTGGCTGGCTTACCCGTTCATCTTCCTCGCGAGCGTGTTTATGATGTGCGTCTTCGCGCTGATCACTTCACTCGTCCAGTTGCTCGTCACCGACGCGATGCGCGGGCGTGTGATGAGCATCTACATGGTCGCCTTCCGCGGCGGCCTGCCCCTCGGCGCCCTCGCGACGGGGCTGCTCGCCGGGAGATTCCCGCTCGCGCGCATCCTTTTAGTCGAAGGCGTGCTGCTCTCGCTGCTCGCCGTTTTCTACTTGATGTCTAAATCCCAGGTGAAAGAACACTGAAAGTCAGTGAAAAGTGAAAAGTGGAAAGTGGAAAGAATCTTTTAGTCTCCACCATCACTTTCCACTTTCCACTTTTCACTTTTCACTGATTTTGATCACTGCCGCGCCGCGGATCGCGTCGTGCTTGAGCGCATTGAGCGCCGCGTTCGCCTCGCTCAAAGGGAAGGTCTGGACCTGAGTCCGGATGGGAATCTCGGCCGCGACTCTGAGGAAGTCCTCGCCGTCCTGCCGCGTGTTGTTGGCGACGCTGCGGACCACGCGTTCGTGGTAGAGCAGGTGGTAGTCAATCGGCGGGATCGGGCTCATATGAATCCCGGCGAGCGTCACGGTCCCGCCTTTCTTCAAGACCTTGAGCGCAGCAATCACCAACTCGCCCGCCGGCGCGAAGATGATCGCGCTGTCAAGCTTGGCCGGTGGTTCATCGTTCGCCCCGCCGACCCAGACAGCGCCCAACTCTGAGGCAAGCTGCTGATGTCGCGCGTCACGCGTGAAGGCGAAGACTTCAACGCCCCAATGCCGGGCCACCTGAATCGCAACGTGCGCTGCCGCCCCGAAGCCGTAAAATCCCAGCCGCCCGCCCGGCTCGATGCCGGAGAGCCGCAGCGACCGAAAGCCGATGATCCCCGCGCAGAGCAACGGCGCCGCTTGCTCATCGCTGAAGGCTTCAGGGATCGGGTAGACGAACCCTTCGGGCGCCAGCGCGTACTCGGCGTAGCCGCCGTCAACCACATAGCCGGTGAAGGTCGCGCGCTCGCACAGGTTCTCCTTACCCGCGCGGCAATACTCACACTCGCCACACGTGCGATGCAGCCAGGGGATGCCCACCCGCTCGCCGCCGCGAAACCGCGTCACGCGCTCGCCTACTCGCTCGATCCGGCCGACCACCTGATGCCCAGGGATGACAGGCGACTTGCGCGGCGGCAATTCGCCTTCAACCACGTGCAGGTCGGTGCGGCAGACGCCGCAAGCGCTCACCCGCACGAGCACCTGATCCGCGAGTGGCCCCGGATCAGGGACCTCGGCAAAGTCGAGCGGATTCTGCTCGACAGGCATAATGGACCGTAGCAAGCAAGCTTTCATGATTCATTCTCCAGAAGAGATGGTGATGACGCCATGCTACTACGGTCAAGCATGGCAGGAAAGCTCCCGCAGCCTGATCAATCGATTGCCTTGCTATCAGGGGTTTTTCCGCTATAATGTGGCTGGCCATAGCAGTCATAAATTGATCATCGCCACCTACTCTTGGTCGTAAGCCATTATCGAACTACGGGATTATTACCTTGATGAACCCTCAATCTTCTTAGCGACGCAGCGGGTCAATACTACAAGAACAAGAGAAGTGATCCGGGCAGAGAATCCAAGGAGTAATTTAGAATGGGCGCACCTGATGATTCGCATTACCGGACAATAATCAATGCCATCACAAGTGGCCGAGTCGTGCCTTTTCTGGGCGCCGGGTTTAATCTGCCGGATCGCCCGGTAGAGGAAGACTGGAAATGGGAGTGCGGCTGCGAACATCTGCCGAGCGGTGGTGAGTTGTCTGTCCACTTGGCCGATAAATTCAGCTACCCTCCGAATCAAGACAAGTCCGATCTCGTCCGCGTCTCGCAGTACATTGAGGCAATGAACGGTTCAGGGCCGCTCTACGAAGAGCTGCGCACCATCTTCAACCATAAATACCATCCCCAAGCCCCGCACGAATTCTTGGCTGCTCTGCCCCGCGTCTTCCGCGAGCGAGGCATTCCTCCCCGCTACCAGCTCATCGTGACGACCAACTATGATGATGCGTTAGAATGCGCCTTCAGAGATGCCAGTGAGAAGTTTGACCTTGTCTCATACGTGGCTAAGGGTGAGCGCCAAGGTAAATTCCTGCATCGCCCGCCTGACAGCGAGGCCAGTCTGATCGAGCTGCCCAACGAGTATCAGAAACTCTCGCTTGAGGAGCGGACGGTGATTTTGAAGATTCACGGCGCGGTAGACCGGGGCAATGAGGAACAGGACAGCTATGTGATCACGGAGGATGATTACATCGACTACCTGACCCGCACCGACATCTCCAAGCTGGTGCCGGCGACATTGCTGGCCAAGCTGAAGAGGAGCCACTTCCTCTTTCTGGGCTATAGCCTGCGCGACTGGAACCTACGCGTCATCTTGCGCCGCATTTGGGGCGAGCAGAGACTCTCATACCAGTCGTGGGCGATTCAACTCAACCCTGACCCGCTTGACGAGAGGTTCTGGAACAAGCGTGGCGTGGAGATCATCAACGCCAATCTTTCAGACTACCTTGCTGAACTGAGTAAGCGCCTTCAGCCACAATCGGCCACCGGAGGTGAAGTATGAGGGGCGCGACACCATATAAGGGGCTAGTGCCTTACGACGAAGAGGATGCCCCCTTCTTCTTTGGGCGCGATGCGGAGCGGGAGATCATCATCGCCAACCTAATGGCCTCGCGTCTGACGCTGCTTTACGGCGCTTGCGGCGTAGGTAAAACCTCCGTGCTAGGTGCAGGCGTAGTCTACCATCTGAACCAGCTTGCGCGGCAAAACCTGGCTGAGTGCGGCACGCCCGAATTCGCGGTCGTCGTCTTCAAGTCGTGGCATGACGATCCCATTGTCGGGTTGACCAAAAGCATCCGAGCCTCTGTTGCGACTTTTTTTAGTGCTCAAGCCCCCGCCCTGGTCCTGCCATCGCTTTCATTCACCAAGACCCTAGAAGAGGCAACAAAGCAGTTGGGCGGCGAGTTGCTTATCATCCTTGACCAATTTGAGGAATATTTCCTCTATCACGGGCAGGAAGACGGTGAGGGGACATTTGCGACCGAGTTCCCCCGGGCCATCAATCACCCCGATCTGCGGGTTAGCTTCCTCATCTCGATTCGCGAGGACGCGGTGGCGAAACTCGACCGCTTCAAGGCGCGCATTCCGCAATTGTTCGATAATTACCTGAGGCTCGAGCATCTCGACCGAGAGGCGGCACGCAAAGCGATTATCAAGCCGGTTGAGAAATACAACCAACTGCATGTTTCGGATGGCCAGCCAGTCAGCGTCGAAGAAAGTCTGGTCGAAACAGTTTTGGATCAGGTTCAGACCGGCAAGGTTGTGCTCGGTGAATCAGGCCGCGGAATAGTGGGAAACGGGACAGCAAAGGTGCAGGTTGAAGCGCCGTTCCTGCAACTGGTGATGGAACGCCTCTGGGAGGAAGAGGTGAAGGAGGACTCACGCAACCTGCGATTGAGTACACTCGTAAACTGGCTCGGCGGGGCTAAGCACATTGTGCGAACGCACCTGGATGCGAAGATGCAGGAACTGCTGCCGGAGAAACAAGAGGTAGCCGCCCACATCTTCAACTACCTGGTGACACCAACTGGCACCAAGATCGCTCATACGATCCCCGATCTAGCAGCATATGCCGGATTGCCGCAGGCTCAACTCGGCCCTGTCTTGGAGCACCTTTCTTACTAGGACATCCGCATCTTGCGCCCGGTGGCGCCGCCACCCGATCAGCCGGCGGCGTTGCGCTACGAGATATTCCATGACGTGCTGGCTCCAGCCATCCTAGACTGGCGGGCACGATATGTTCAGAAGCAAGAGCAGGACAAAGCCAAACAGCGGGCGGCGGCGGCGGCGGCTCAGCGGGAAGAAGAGACTAAACGCGAGGCTGAGCGGCAGCGATCGAGGCAGTTAAAGTGGGTGCTGATAGTTATGGCCTTGCTCTTGATGGCGACGATTATACTGGCAGCCTTCGCCTTCAGGCAGAGTACTACTGCGGTCGCCCTGCAAAGAATTGCCCTTTCTCGTGAGGTGGCGGCAAACGCGATAACGCAATCATCGATTAATCCTGAGTTGAGTGTGTTGCTGGCGACCGAAGCCGTGCATATATCTCCCACTACTCAAGCCGAAGATGCCTTGAGACAGGTACTGTTTAAATCACCCGTGCGTGTTGTTATTCTTGAGCACACCGAGGCTGTGATCGGTGCCGCCTTCAGCCCGGATGGGAAGCGTATCCTTACCGCCAGCCGTGACAACATAGCGCGGGTGTGGGAGGCGGTCACAGGGCGCAGCCTCGCCGAACTGCGCGGCCCGCCTGGTGCGGTGCACAGCGCAGCCTTCAGCCCGGATGGGAAGTGGGTCGTCACTGCTAGTGATGACAACACAGCGCGGGTGTGGGAAGCGGCCACAGGGCGCACCCTCGTCGAACTGCGCGGGCACACCAATGTTGTGAGCAGTGCCGCCTTCAGCCCGGATGGGAGACTAATCGTTACTGCCAGTTGGGACAACACAGCGCGGGTGTGGGAGGCGGTCACAGGGCGCCGCCTCGCCGAACTGCGCGGGCACTCTTACCCTGTGAACAGCGCCACCTTTCTGGCGCGGGCGTTAGACCTCATCCTGCTCCAGAGGCACTCTTACCCTGTGAATAGCGCCACCTTCAGCCCGGATGGGAAGCGGGTCGTCACTGCCAGCGATGACAACACAGCGCAGGTGTGGGAGGTGGCCACAAGGCGCAGCCTCGCCGAACTGCGCGGGCACTCTGGTGCAGTGTACAGCGCAGCCTTCAGCCCGGATGGGAAGCGGGTCGTCACCACCAGCCGGGATCAGACAGCGCGGGTGTGGGAAGCGGCCACAGGGCGCACCCTCGTCGAACTGCGCGGGCACACCAATGTTGTGAAAAGCGCAGCCTTCAGCCCGGATGGGAAGCGTGTCGTTACTGCTAGTGATGACAACACAACGCGGGTGTGGGAAGCGGCCACAGGGCGCAGCCTCGCCGAACTGCGCGGGCACTCTGGTGCTGTGAACGGCGCCACTTTCAGCCCGGATGGGAAGTGGGTCGTCACCGCCAGCAATGACCATACAGGACGGATCTACTCCTGTGAAGAATGCAGTCCTATCGAAGACCTTCTCAATCTCGCCCGCCAGCGAGTCACACGGCCATTGAAGCCAGAGGAGCGGGAGAGATATTTGCACGAGGGGAAGTGATGTTGACCGATGCTCAGGCCTTGGGAGTATCCTGATGTTAGCGGTCAAGGCACTTCATCGAAAGAGAGAGGTAATGGCATAAGCCATCGCCGCAATCGTCGCCGCCATCGGGATCGTCAGCACCCACGCCCAAACAATCCTTCCGGCGACTCCCCAGCGAACGGCTGAGAGGCGGGTCGTCGAGCCGACGCCGACAATCGCGCCGGTGATCGTGTGGGTGGTCGAGACCGGGATGCCGAAGCTCGAAGCCAGGATCACCGTCAAGCCCCCGCCGGTCTCGGCGCAGAAGCCGCCGACCGGCCGGAGCTTGGTGATCTTCGTGCCCATCGTCTTGACGATCCGCCAGCCGCCCGAGAGCGTCCCGAGCGCGATGGCCGCGTGCGCCGAGAGGATCACCCAGATCGGAATCTCGGCGTTCTTCGCATGCATCCCGCCGAGGATCAGTGCCGCGAGCATAATCCCCATCGTCTTCTGCGCGTCGTTGAGGCCGTGCGAGAGGCTGTAGAGCGAGGCTGATAAGATTTGCAAGCTCCGGAAGGTCTTGTCCACGCGCGACGGGGAGTAGTTGCGGAAGATCCAGTAGACCGCCGTCATCAAGACCGCCCCGAGCGTGAGGCCGATCAGCGGCGAGAGCACGATGAAGGAGAGCGTCCCCGGCCAGCCGCTCGGCCACTTGGCCCAGAGCAGGACGCCGAAGCCCGCCTTCGCCACCGCCGCCCCCCCGTAGCCACCGACCAGGGCGTGCGAGGAGCTGGTCGGCAATCCCAGATACCAGGTGATGATGTTCCAGGTGATCGCGCCGAAGAGGCCCGAGAGGATCACCCACTCGTTGACCTGGTTGAGGTCGATTAAGCCCTTGCCGATGGTCGAGGCGACGTGGGTCCCGAAGCCGAAGGCCGCGACGAAGTTGAAGAAGGCTGCGAGGGCGACGGCCTTGCCGGGCGTGAGCACGCGCGTCGAGACGACCGTGGCGATGGAGTTGGCCGCGTCATGAAAGCCGTTGGTGTAATCGAAGATGAGCGCAATGAAGATAATCAGCACTACCAGCGCGAACGTGGACATCGGTCACCTCAAGCTAGGGATTAGGGATTAGGGGCTAGGGACCAGGGAAAAGCAGAGCCTTTACTAGCCCCTAGCCCCTAACCCCTAGCCCCTGCTCTATGCGTTCTTGAGCACGATGGCTTCGAGCACATTGGCCACGTCTTCACACTTGTCAATGCTCTTCTCAAGCGTCTCGTAGAGCTCTTTCCACTTGATGATCTTGATCGGGTCCTTCTCTTCTGAGAAGAGGGTCTCGACGGCCGCGTGGTGCACGGCGTCGCCTTCGTTCTCCAGGCCGTGGATGGCGACGCACTCCTGGAGGACGCGGCCATTGCCGCCAGCGAGCGCGGCCACGGCGCTTTCGAGTTTCGCGACGATGCGCACGAGCACGTCGGTCAATTGGGTGACGTGCGCGGTCGGCTGCTCGACGCGGTAGAGGACCGTCCGGCGGGCGGCGTACTCCATGTAGTCCACGATGTCGTCGAGCTCAGTGGCGAGGGAGTAGATGTCTTCGCGGTCGATGGGGGTGATGAAGGTCTGGTTGAGACGGCGGACAATGTCGTGGGTGATCTCGTCGCACGCGTGCTCGACCAACTTGATCTGGTCGGCATACTCGGCATGGCGGTCGAAGTCCTCAAAGAGCTTCTTCAGCAGCCGCGCACACTCGGTGATGTGCGCCGCCATGCGGTTGAACAGATCGAAGTACTTCTCTTCCTTCGGAAGCAGGCGAAACATCGGGCCCTCCTTTAATTGGGAAGTAGTGCTCTTACTTGAGAGGTCGGAAGTATAACCTTTTATCGGCCGGATGGAAAATCCAGCCGGACAAGTTGGCCGATTGAGTGCGGTCAAAGCCGGCCGGCGGCTCTCAGCGCGAGTGCACTCCGCAATCCGCGCCCTGCGGAAATAACCTCCCTGACCTGTCTCTCAAGCAAAGAATCTCAGCGACGCTAACGCCGGAGACGGCCGCCTTGGCAGTTATCTCACTGGGCTGCGAACCTGGCACCCAGCTTGCTTAGTTTTCAGCGCCCGACCTGGAGCGAAAGCCAGTGGAGGAGATGAAGTAGATGTGGAACGCAGCGTGGAGAGTCATCAAGGTCCTGCCGGTGGTCGGCATCTTCCTCGTCCTGGCAACCTCAGCCGAGGTCTTGCGCCGCAAAGGCAACGTGTTCGGCACGCTCGCCGTTCTGCTCGATATTCTGCCCGTGATCTGCGTGGTCAAGGCGTTCATCGAGGTCTTTACCGGCGACCTGATCCCCAATAAGCCCGATCACGATCAGGCGCAGCTCAGCCAAAATCCGGTACCGAGTCTTGAGCCGGCCGCCTAGCCGCGATCCTCTTTCATTCAGCTTCATTCAATCCGACCGAAGAGATTTCGCTCTCTTTGGCGACTCCGCCGAATCAACCAGCCCGCCTTGGTATGGCAAAAACTGTACTGGATGTCTCATCCTCTCTACAGGCGATCTTCAACCGGGTGTCATCACCGGGCGACACGATCGCTGATCGGTGACACGCTAGCGACGAGCGATTGATCATTGCCTCTGGATTCAATGGTCTGGCATGACAATCCCGGCCGAAGGCTGATAGCATTTGTCCGGGATTGGTCACGAAGCGTAGTGAGAGACAGAGGCTGTGATGGGATCACTCTATTTGCTCCGCGTCTTAATGCTGGTGGCGGCCGGCGCGATCTGTTGGCTGCTCCATTTAGGGATTGGGCGGGCTCAGCGCCGCATCCTGCGCCGGCTCATGCCGCAGGCGGTCGAAGGTGGAACAGACACCGAGCACTCGATGAAGCGGCTGCTCGTGGATTGGGGCGCGAACGGGCTGCGCACGTCGATCTGGATCCTCTACTTCGCCTTCCTGCTCAACCTGCTGCCGCAGACGCAAGACGAATTAGGGGTGGTGAGCGGTCATGTCAAAAATGCGCTCAAGGACCTCCTCGCCTGGCTGCAAAAAAATGGGGTCAGCGCCGTGGTGGTGGCAGCGATGACCGTCTTCTTAATGCGGTTCGCGGCGGCACTGATCAGGACCGGGTTCTTGCTGTTCGAACGACGCGCCACCAGTGAAAGGGCGGCGCGGGTGCGGCGGCGCGCCCAAACACTCTCGGCCATCTTGCGCGGCGCGTCCCAAGCGGCCATTCTTTTCATCGGCCTCATGATCTTGCTGGAAAAGTTGACCATCAACATCACGCCGATTCTGGCGAGCGCCGGGATCGTCGGCATCGCCGTCGGCTTCGGCGCCCAGAGCCTGGTCAAGGACATCTTTGCCGGCTTCCTCATCCTGCTCGAAGACCAGTACGGGGTCGGGGACAGCGTGAAGATCGGCGAGGTCTCGGGGACGGTCGAGCGCCTGACGTTGCGTTCGACGTGGGTGCGCGGGCTTGACGGCTCGCTCACGACCATCCCGAACGGCAGCATCAGCGCTGTCGCCAACCTCTCCAAAGATTGGGCGCGGGCGGTGCTCGATGTCGAGGTGGACTACCACGAAGACATAGACCGTGCGATGCGGGTCATGATCGAGACGGCGCGGGGGATGAAGGAGGAGATGCCGCAGGTCATTCTTGACGAGCCGGTCATGCTCGGCGTGGACAAGCTGACGGGCACCAGCATCGTCCTGCGCCTGATCCTGAAGACTGCCCCGGCGCAACAGGCAGAGATCGGGCGTGAACTGCGCCGCCGCATCAAACTCGCCTTCGACCGTGAAGGCGTCCGGGTCCCTTCGGGGCAACAGCAGTTGATCTTGTCCTCGCCGCCTGCGCCACGTGAGGCGGCAGCAATCGAGCAGTTAGTCGGCTTGTCTCAACAGAGTAAGGAAGAAGAGTTGAAATAAAGTCTTCAGCCGATCAAAGGTGCTGGGTCTAGAGTTCAAGGAAAAATGTCCCGCGACCTGTCAGGTTGCGGAGGCTTACACAATCAGCCTTTTGAAATTCACGAGGTCGTTCAATGAAAGCCTCCGCAACCTGACAGGTCGCGGGACAATGCGCGGACAATTCTTATTTTCTTGGAAGCTACAGAAAGCGGCTTCTGGCCTTTAACTGCGGCCTTTGAGGGCGTCCCTTACTAGCTTCAGGTCCTCCCAAGCCTCGCGCTTCTTTTCGGCCACGCGCAGCAAGTAGTCTGGATTGAAGGTCGGCACCAGGGCGATCTCGCGGTCGTTGAGCCGCAGCGTATAGACCTGGCCGCGCAAATCTGAGATCGTCTTCTTCGAGCGTAAGAGGGTCTGCGCGGCCAAGGCACCGAAGGCGATGATTACGCGTGGGTTGACGGCGAGGATTTGGCGCAGCAGCAACGGCCGGCAATCTTCGATCTCTTCGGCCGAGAAGTTGCGCTCGCCCGGCGGGATGCACTTGATGACATTGCATAAATAGGTCTCGGCCCGCGCCACGCCAATCGCAGCCAGCATGCGCGTGAGCAGCGAGCCCGCCTGCCCCTGGAATGGCTGCTCGGATTGAACGTCATCGACGCCGGGGCCCTCGCCGACAGCCATCAACTCTGCGTGCGCGGGACCGATCCCGAAGACGATCGGCATCCCGCCTTTGCAGACGCCGCAGGTGTGGCTGTGACGCACGTCTTCAAAGATCTTTTCAAGCGAATCCCCGGCCGGCACCTCGACCGACTCACTATGCTCGAGTGACTCAGTGACCGAAAGGTCGCCGAAGAGCGCTCCTTCTTGCGGCTCCGGTTTCTCAGTTTTCCGCTTCGCCATAGCAGTTAAGCTTCCAGCCCCAGTGATCAGCAATCAGCTCAATGAATCACACTCATTTCGCTCGAGCCGAAGCTGATTGCTCCCGTGCCAATCATGGCACAGTATAGCCGTACTTTTCGAGCAGGCGGCGGCCTTCAGCGCCCGCGATGAAGTCGGCGAAACGCCGCGCCGTCTCGGCCCGCGGGCTGGCGCCGATTACGGCCAGCGCCTGATCAATCGGCTGGTGCAGCCGCCCGTCCACTTCAATGAATTCACCTTGGCTTCGCCTGGTGAGCGAGAAGGGAATGAAGGCGGCCTCCGCGTTGCCACTCGCGGCATACTGTAAAGCCTGATTGACATTCTCGCCGTAGACGAGCTTGCCGCGCACTTGATCCAGCAATCCGCTTGCCGTCAGCGCCTCCATCGCCGCCCGCCCATACGGGGCCAGCTCAGGGTTCGCCAGGGCGATCTTCCTGACCTCTGGCCGGGCGAGGTCGCTGAGTTGGGCGAGCTTGATCCCGCTGCCACTGCGCGTCCACAGCACGAGCCGCCCGCGGGCGTAAACACGCTTCGTCTCGCTGCTCAGCAAGCCGGCGCGGATGAGACGGTCGATAGTGCTGACGTCGGCCGAGACGAAGAGATCGAAGGGCGCGCCATTCTCGATCTGCTTGGCGAGCGCCCCGGTGGCGGCGAAGCTGAAGGTCACGCGCGTCCGGGACTGCGCTTCGAATGCCTTGCCGATTTCGTTCAGCACATCACTCACATTGGCCGCCGCGGCGACGAAAAGCTCGCGTTCGGCTGAAGCGTCACCCTCACCCTGAGGCGGCCGATGGCCACAGCCCACCAAAGCGGACAGTGCCAACACCAAGATGCTTGTGATGATCCGATAGCGTTGCAAGGTGGCCGCAGCATAACAAAGCGGCGCGTGGGATGTAAACCGACGGGGCGACGGGGCGACGGGGCGACGGGGCGAAAGGGAGAAAGAAAAAATCGCCCCATCGCCCTATCGCCCCGTCGCCCCGTCGCTTCGTTGCCCCCTCCCCTCTCTCAACTTTCCGCTGGACTCCAAGAGGGCATCTCGGTTATGTTCTAATCCCCCGCAACCCTGCCTCGGATTCAAGCCCAGCGTCATGTCGCAGTCATCAGATCGCCCGCGCGCAACCGAGCGGGTGCGTTTACAAAGGGCAGCCGTCGAGAAGCTCAAGCGCGAACTCGCCGCCGTGGACCCGCGCACGCGCAGCCACTACGTGACGCGTTTCTTGCGCGAGTTCCGGCGCGCGGAGGCGGTGTGTTCGCTGCAAGAGGTGCTCGATGAGGCCTCGCAGGCGGACGTGGTCTACCTGGCCGACTACCATGCGCTGCCCGCGACGCAGGCCTTCGCCGTCCGCTTCATCAATCAAATGCTGGAGCGTCCCTCACGACTAGGCCGGAGCCGGGAGATCGTGCTCTGTCTGGAAGCCTTCTACGCCCGCCATCAACGCCCGCTCGAATCCTACCTCGGTGGCCGAACCAATGAGCCGGAGTTTTTGCAGCGCATTCGCTACGAGGCCGAGTGGGGCTATGAGTGGGACGGCTACCGGTCATTATTGGAACTCGCGCGGCAGCGCGGCCTCGCCGTCTTCGGCGTCGATTGCGAGCCGCGGCACGACCTGCGGTTGATCGCGCGGCGGGACCGGGCCGCTGCCGAGAAGATCGTCGGGCTGGCAAGCGAGCGGAGCAGGGCGCAGTTCGTCGTGCTCTTCGGCGAATCGCACCTGGCGGCCAGCCACCTGCCGGGCAAGGTTCAGCATTACGCTGGGAAGGCCGGCATCGAACTGCGCGAGGTGGTGATCGCGCAGAACGTAGACACCCTCTATTGGAAGCTCATCGCCGAGGGTCAAGACCGGGCCGAGGCAGTGAGGGTGGCGCGCGGCAAATATTGCGTCTTCACCGCCACGCCGCTGGAGAAGTATCAGGCTTATGCCCGCGCTATCGAGCGGTGGCAAGCCGCAGATGACAGCGACGAGGGAGAGCACGCAACAGCCTTCTACCATACGCTGGATGCGCTCCTCGCCTTCCTCAAGATCAACAAGTACCGCCACCGCCTCAAACGCGCGGCCGGCCAATTGCTGATCGACGCGCTGCCGGAAATTTACGACGGCCATGATTTCACCGCCTTTGCCTCGATCCTCAAACGCAATCAGGCCGGCACCGCGGAGATCGACGCCATCCGTTGGCGGGCCGACGCCGCGGGCTGCGCTTATGCGCCGCGCATCAATGCGGTCTTCGTCGAATCATTCAATCCGGTGAGCGCGAGCGAAGAGGCCGCCCGCTTCCTCTCGGCGGTGTTGCGCGGCGAAGTGTGGGAGCGCGCGCGGACCGCCTACCCGAGTGCGCTCGACCGCTTCGCGGCGACGGCCCTGGATGAAGCGCTTGCCTTCTTCACCTCGAAGCTGCTCGCGCCGCACCGCACGGCGCCGCTGCTGCTTGAGCCCGCTTCGGCCGAGAAACACCGCGAAGCTTGGGCGCTCGCGGCCGGCATCGGTCATGCGCGGCTCGAAATGCTCTCCCGGTTCTTTGTCGATCACGAGGGCGCGCTGAGCGCGGCCATAGACTCGGCGCAGGTGCCCATCTGGTTCGAGGAGATCGCGACGAGCGAAGGCGCGCTCTTAGAAGTCGCCACGCGCTACGTCGGCCGCGCGCTCGGTGAAGGACTCTACCAGACTTGCGGCCTCCGCGTGATCACTGGCACTGAGATCAAGCGACTCTTCGAAGCAGACTTCACTGCGCCAGGTAGCGCGGCACACTGCTACCAGGATTGGGTGCGGAAGCTCCACCGCACGTTGGTGCTGAACCTTGGGCTTCAACTTCCACGGGACTTTCGATAACCGAGTGCCATCGGCTGGCCGACGGCTTTCGCCCCACTGCTTCACACCGCCGCGCCACTGAAGCGATGGCCTACCTTTGATCACCTGCTCGCCTTAATTGCCAGCAAGACCCGCGTCGCCAGCTTCACGCAATTGCGCCCGCTGTGCTTGGCGCGGTAGAGCGCCACGTCGGCGGCTTTAAGCACGTCCTCCGGCGTCTGGCCGTGAGCGGGGAATTCGGCGATGCCGATGCTCATCGTGATGCGCACATCCTCGCCCTGAAGCGCGAACTGCGCGAAGGAGAGCGAGGCGACGGCACGCCGCAGCCGCTCGGCCAAGGTCATCGCCGCCTTCGCTGTCCCGTTCATCACGACGGTGAACTCCTCGCCGCCGTAACGCGCCACCAGCTCGCCTTCGCGCAGTGAGGAGGCGATGGCGGCGGCGAACTGGCGCAAGACCGTGTCGCCCGCCTCATGCCCGTAGCGGTCGTTGAAGCGCTTGAAGTGGTCGATATCGAGCATCAGCACGCTCAGCGGCGCCTCCCCGCGCCGCGCGATCCCGATCTGCTTGCGCAGGTAGCCGTCGAGGAAGCGGCGATTGTAGACCTGGGTCTGCTCATCGACGAGCGCGCGGTTGCGCATCATCTCCATCAGGCGCAGATTGTTGATCGTCGGCGCTGCCTGGTCGACTAGCGCTTTGACCAGCCGCTGGCGCTCGCTCGTCCAGTAGCCGGCCTGCGGGCTGGCGAGGTGGAGGGCGCCAATCGTCTGGCCACCGGCCGTGATCGGCACGCAGAAGAAAGACCCGCGCCGCTGGCCGAAGCGGCAATCGGCGCACAGCAAGTCATCGGCGACATCCTGGACGGCCATCTCCCGGCCCGCCCGCACGACGCGGCAGAGCGGCAGAGGTGGCGCCGAATGATCATCGCCCGGCCCGAGGTCGGGCGGGTGTAGCGCAGCCACCACGGCCAGGCTATTCTCTTCCGCCTGGCGGTCGAGGATCACTGCCTGCTGAAGGTCGAAGGCGCGGACCTTCTGTAGGAGCGCCCGATGGATCTCCTCCTCCGAGATGCTCGTTTGCAGCAGGGAGTTGAACTCGTGCAGCTCATCCAGCTCGCGGTTGCGCGCGAGGATCGCGGCCTCGCGCTCGGAGATGCGCTCGGCCATGCGGTTGAAGACGCGGGCGAGCTGCCCGATCTCGTCGCGCGTGGCCTCCTCCACACGGGGCGCGAGATCCCCCAGGGCGAGACGCTCAGCCGCCAGCATCATCTGATTAATCGGGTCCACGATGCGTCGGGCTAAGCGTTGACTGCCGACGACCGTGACGGCGATGATGAGCAAACACAGGATCGCTACGTTGATAGTTATTTGGGTGCTGAGGCGCTCGGCTTCGGCCAGGCGTTTGGCAATGAGCTGTGAATGAGCCTGCTCGATCGCCTCGATCGTGACGCGAATTTCCTCAAGCGAGGCCGTGGCGCCGCCCACTCCGAAAGACTTGCGCCAATTGTCTACCACCCTCTTGATCTGCTCAAGCCGCGCCGCCTGCGCCGCCTCATCGCCAATCAACCCGTGGAGGCGAGCGATTTCACCCTCCATCCCGGCGAGATGCGATTTAAGCTTTGATGACTGTCCTGAGGCGGCTTCCGGGCGCAGCGCCGTGGCCAATTCGTCGACTCGCTTATCGAGCGCGGAGAGGCAGCCCACGGCCTCGTGGGCCCGTTCGTTCCAGCGCAACGCCTCGGCGAGTGAGCGCAGACCACCGGCCAAGATAATGGCGACGATGAGCATGGCGCTGAGCAGAAGCACCGCGCTCAAAGTCAGCTGATGACGGACATTCAGGATGCGGGCAGACCAATCCGTTTTCCGGTACATGCGTGATCACAAACGGGGCACGGCTTGTCAAACCCTGAGTCAAGGTGTGGCCACAGTCTGGGGCGTCCTCTTAACTCTTCGCCTCTTAAAACGCGGGGCTGGCGCTCAGGACTACTGTGAATAGAACCGGGAATGGGAGATCACTTCGCTCTCGTTAACTGACGGGTAGGGAATTATCACGCCTCGGGAGGATTGTCAATTATTATGTGTGAGAGGTTAGGCCCCGGGGTGTGATTAAAAGTGCGACTCAGTGTTCTGGCAAGGCGGATGAGGTAAACTCAAGGGAAATACTACTCAAGGGGGAGAAAGATCATGGCTGAAATCAGGCGCCTGGAGAGCAAGCCGAGTTTACCCGAGAGGTTGCAGCAACACCCGCAATTGTGGGCGCGGGTCGAACACTTACTTGACTTGGTGGAAGGCACTGAGCCAGAGGTCGTCAAAGCCGCTGAAGCCGAACGTCGCGTCGGGGAGCAACTGCAACAGTTGGGGCAGGAAATGCTGCAGGCTTGGGCCGAGACACGACACGACCGGCAAGCGCGCTACTGGGAGCAGCGTGCTGGAGTCCAGCGGAAGGAAAAAAAAGACTCTACTGGTACACCCGCTACGGACGGATAGAAATTCAAGAACAGGTCTTCCGGCTGGGACGCGGGGGTGGTGAGTTGCGTCCGTTTGCGACGGCAGCGGAAGTCAAGTGTCGCGGCTATTCGGAACCGTTGCAGCGGGTGCTGGTCGATTTCGGCGCGGAAGCCTCCTTTGGCCGAGCCGTGGAACGGGTGGCGGAGCATGACGGGATCAGCGTGCCAGCCAGTGCGGTGCGGGAGCAGACCGAGGCGCATGGGGCCGGGATGCTCAAGCAGCAGGAGCAGCACCGGCTGACAGAGTTGGGGCCGGAGCCTGGGGTGGAGTTGTTACTGACCGAGATGGATGGGAGTCACATCCCGCTGGTCGAGACCGGGCGAAATGCGGCGGGCCAACGCTTTGCAGATCATCGGCGTGGGCGACGGCTCTATTGGGAGGAAGCCCACTTGTGTCTGGCGCGTGAGCCGCAACGGGTTGAGCCGCGTTACGGCGTGTGTCTGGGCGAGGCGGAAGAAGCGGGCGCGGTCTGGCTTGATTGTGTGATTCGCGCCGGAGCCGGGGCGCAGACCCATCTCCATTGTCTCCCGTGACGGAGCGCTCCGGATCGCGGCTCAGGCGCGGGAGCGCTTTGGTGAGCAAGCCACTTACCTGTGCGACTTCTATCATGTGGCAGAGTATCTGGGTGCGGCGGCAGTGGCGATGGCCGGCTCGCAGGCCGAGGCGTGGTTAGCTTGGCAACAATACCTGCTCAAGGAGAACCGCCTTCAGGAAGTGCTGCAAGAATTGGCGCCACAGGTGGAGCCTGAGGAGGTAGCGGAAGAAGCTGCTCCGGTGCGCGCGTGTTGGCGCTATCTTACCAATCGGCAGGATCAACTTGATTATCGGAGTGCGCTGGCGGCCGGACTGCCGATTGGCTCGGGCGAGGTGGAAGGCGGGCATCGGAGCGTGATTCAGGAACGGCTGAAAATCAGTGGGGCGTGGTGGCTGGAAGAGAACGCGAAGAAGATGCTAGCGCTGCGGGTCACGCGAGCGAACGGAGAGTGGCAAGCATATTGGCATCAACTCAGTCAAGCAGTAGCTTGATTTTGAGTCGCACTTTAAATCGCACCCTTAGGCCCCTGCGACGAGATTTGTGCCCAGCTTCGAACCACCTCCGTTGCGGAAAGATTCACTCTCGCTTCGCGAGTTGTGGCAGGTGCTCCTCCAGCCAATGTCGTAACCGGGTTTGCACCGCCGGGGACAAGGCCAGTACCAGATGGACGAAGCTGAGCGTCTCAAAGATTTCAAAGTACCCGCCCGCGTAGACAATCACGTGCGTGCGGCGTGTTTTTAGTTGCTCAAAGGCAATCGCCTGTCGTGTCCGATCGGCGAAGCGCGCGCCGGCCTGGGTGTTGGCGAATAGATGATAGAGGCTGTAGGAGAGCACCACCGTCAGCAAATAGAAGACAATCCGGCTATAGCGGGTCGAACTCAACTTCTGCAGCAGCCAGCCGCCGCTCGTTCGTTGTTCATAGTCAGCCTCAACCTCCGGGCGCGCTTCATAATGCTTGATCATCCAGGCGGCGCGAAGACTTCGATCGGTGGTCACTAAGACGATATAATCAAGCGCCTGCTTCTTCTTATTGTAAAAGCGAATGACGCAGGCATTGAGTTCCACTCCGCATTCGTCCCAGACGTGTGCGACTGAAGGCACCCACGCGAGGTGCTGGTCCGGACGTGTCGGATGTGGCTCCCACTGCCCTGCAATTTGTGCCAGCTTGACGGCTTCCCCGTAGGACAACATATCGCTGCGCAGCGGAATGATCAGATCGACCTTCCGCTTGAGCTTCAGGTAGGTGATGGTCGCCCCATCAAGCAACCCACGATCCATCAGGACGAGGTCGCCCGCCCGCAGCACCGGGCTGTGAGAGAGTAAAGGGCCGCAGAGTTTGCTGTCATGTGTTTGGATCTGCCCGATCTCCACCTGCGTCATCAAGCCGGCGGTATCCAGCAGTGTCCGCAAGGTCTGAAGCTTGTAACCGCGATGCAACTGCCCCTCATCATCTCGCACCACCCCGCTGCATTCATAATTGCCACTCTCCAGCGCCACTTCAATCGGCGTCGTGTCGAGGATGTGCATCCGGCGTCCCTGACCTGTCCGCGCATACTTCAGCCGCCCAGGCCCCACCGACTGGTTATACCAGTCGCGCAGTGCCACCCCCACCGCGTGTGAGCGGGCCGCCGCTGCTGGCTCATCCAGTTGCGGTTGCTTGACGGCGCGGCGCTCGGCGCTCGCACTTTCACCGCCGCTCCACCAGGTATGGCCGCGGCCCAATCCTGGTCGCTGACCTCCACCTCTTGCTCCAGCTTGCCTAACAGCTTGCGCAGCACGTCCTCACTATAGAGTGAATCTCCCTGTGTCCCACGCCCACTGAGGCCGGAGCCTTCCTCCAGTACCTCGACGCTGTAACCCAACGCGCCAAGGACGCGCGCCGAACGCAAGACATAACTGCTCTTGCGCTGCGAATAGATGCTGGCAAAGCGGGCCGCCACTTCCGAGGCGATAATCACCTCACTGCTGATCTCTGACCACGCTCGCGGATCGGGAAACGTGGCGGCCCATTGCCCCAATAACCCACTGTTGATGGCAAAGAGTAAAAACTCGTAACTACTCAGCCCCTAGATGTTGATCAGGGCTGAAAAATCCACAGCATCTTGTGGCCAGACGATGATTTTTGTCGCAGTGAGCATCGAAAGAACTCCAAACTTAAGGCCACATCAGATGGCT
>Ga0207646_10000582_pt1 | contig 47813 bp, 35 predicted proteins | sample KBSK5502metaG_FD_184343 | JGI IMG/M metagenome (GOLD analysis project Ga0207646, IMG submission 184343) | Corn, switchgrass and miscanthus rhizosphere microbial communities from Kellogg Biological Station, Michigan, USA - KBS K5-50-2 metaG... | ecosystem: Host-associated > Plants > Roots >...
GGCATGCTGACTTTGCTAAAGACTGGATTTTCTCTCTCAGCAAAAGCGAAGCGTTGCTCAAGGCAGGTGTGTTTTCAAAGAACTTTTGGTTGCAGTCTTTTTTACAATAAATTTTGTATAGTCACTTAGACAAGAAAATGAGATAAGCCGGCCGATTGTCCTATTCCTGTCAGGTTGCGGAGGCTTCCGTTAAGCAGGCTGGTGGTATCAAAGGGCCGGTTGCGCACTCAACCGCAACCTAACAGGTCGCGGGACACCTTTTGTTCGGCAGCCAGGCAGACGCGGTTGCGCCCCGCCCGCTTCGCGCGGTAGAGCGCGAGGTCAGCCGCCTTGATGAGGTCCTCGGCCGTCGTCGCATGCAGCGGGTAGGTAGCAATGCCGATGCTGGCGCTCAGGACGTGACCTCTGGCCACCCCGCTTCGGCTGATCGCTTCGCGCCAGGATTCCGCGGCCTTGTAGGCGCCGCTCGTGCTGGTCTCGATGAGGGTGACGATGAATTCATCGCCGCCGTAACGCGCGACGCTATCGATGTAGCGTGACTTTTCGGCCAGCACCCTGCCGACTTCGCAGATCGCCGCGTCACCCGCCTGATGGCCGAACTGATCGTTGATCTCCTTGAGGTGGTCGAGGTCTACGATCACCAGCGAGAGCGTGTGGCCGAAGCGGCGGGCGCGCTCGATTTCGCGCGGCAGCGCCTGGTCGAAGTAGCGGCGGTTGTAGAGGCCCGTCGGGCCGTCCCGCACGGCCTGCTCCTGCACCTGGCGGTAGAGCTGGGCGTTGGCAATCGCGACAGCCATCTGTTGCGCGATGGCGTGGAGGAACGAAACCTCCTTCTCCCGCCAGTACCGGGCCTCGCCGCACTGGTGCAGCCCGACCACTCCGAGCCATTGGCCGTGGTGCACGATCGGGGCGCTGACGAACGAGCGGACCCCGAACTCACGCGCGAGGGTGGCGGCGAGCGTATTAGATTGCTGCCTCTCGGTCTCGCAGTCCAGGTCGTTTGCTAGCAGCAGTCCGCTGGCGGGGGCGGCCGGGTTTTCCGGCGTGTTCTCGACCGGGAAGCAGTGCGTCCCGAGCGGCTCGACCCCGGCCGCGCAGTGCTCACTCGCGACCTCGAGCGATTGCTGGTCCGGGCTGAGGAGCAGGGTGAAGGCGCGGGAGGCCCCGGAGAATTCTTGCAGGTGCGCGACCGCGGTGCGCAGGATGGAATCCAGCTCGAGGGATTCGTTGAGCGCCCGCGAGATTTGGTTGAGGAGGTGCTCGCGCCGGACGGCCCGCGCGAGTTGGTCGTTCATGGCCTGAATCTGTTTGCTCCGCTCGTTGAGCGAGCGCTCGAGCATCAGCACCCGCTCGCCGGCCCGGATGCGCACTTCCAGTTCGGCGCGGTCAAAAGGCTTGGCGACGAAGTCATCGGCGCCGGCGCGCATCCCCGCGACCATGTCCTCCGTGTCGCTCTTGGCCGTGAGCAGGATGATGTAGGTGTAATCACGCTCCTCCGCCGCGCGGATGCGCTGGCAGAGTTCGAGGCCGTCAACCCGCGGCATCATCCAATCAGTGATCACAAACTGGCAGGAGTCGGCGACGAAGCGTGACCAGGCCTCTTCACCGTTGGCCGCCGCGACCACCTCGTGTCCCCACCGCTCGAGCGTGCGGCTGAGCATCAGGCGCGAAACCGAGTCGTCTTCCGCAATCAGAATCTTCATCGTCAGCGGTCAGTGGTCCGTCGTCAGTGGTCAGTGGTCAGTTCTCACAAGGTAATCTGACGCCTGACGACTGACCACTGACCGTTCAAAGGTAGTCTTCAAAGTAGCGCCGGACCCGCGCGAATTCCGCCTCAGCTTCCGCCAGCGCCGACCTGGCTCTGTCGATCTGGCCCTCGCGGCCCATCGTTTCCAGCCGCGCGAAAGACTCTTGCAGGGAGCCCGCGCCCACGCTGCCGCTCGCCCCCTTGAGGCTGTGGGCTTCTGCCTTGATCACTTGCTCGTTGCCTCCCGCCACCGCCTCGCGTAGCGTCTCGATCCGCCCCGGCACGTCGGCGAGGAAGAGTTCGATCACGTCCCGCAGCAAGAGATCGTCCCCGCCCACCGCTTTCCGCAGCGCCGGGAAATCGACCGGCTCTATGGCCCGCCCGTTCCTGCCCGGCGCCGCCCACCTCTCAACCGTGACTAAGAGCTCTTCCAGCTTGAGCGGCTTGGTCAGGTAATCATCCATGCCGGCGGCGAGACAGCGCTCGCGATCACCTTTCATGGCGTGCGCCGTCATCGCGATGATAGGCGTGTGTCGCCGCCCGCCCTCGAACTCGCGGATCGCCGAGGTCGCCTCGTAGCCGTCCATCTCCGGCATCTGGATGTCCATCAGCACCAAGTCATACGGCTGCTCCCGCAACGCGGCACACGCCGCCCGCCCGTGACCCACGGCCTCCACTTGGTAGCCGGCCTTTTCAAGCAGCCTGAGCGCCAGGCGCTGGTTCACGGCGTTGTCCTCGACCAGGAGAATGCGCGTCGGTCGTTTATCCCCCGTGGCGGCGGGCTCTGGTGCCCGAGGCTGTGCGGCCGGCAATTCGCCCTCTTCCGGCCTGAGGAGTTCCGCGATCGCGTCGAAGAGCTGCGACTGCTTGATGGGTTTGGTTAAGTAGGCGGCGAAACCGAGTTCTTTGAGCTGCGGCTCATCGCCCTGGCTCCCCATCGAGGTCAGCAGCATCATGAGGGTCTGGCTGATCGCGGGATCGGCCTTGATCCGCGCGCCCACTTCGCGGCCGTCCATCTCCGGCATCTGCATATCGAGCAGCGCCAGCCGGTACGGCTCGCCGGCCTCAGCCGCCTGATGCAAGAGGCGCAGTGCCGCCGGCCCGTCGGCGACCGCGGAGGGGCGGCAGTCGAAATTCTCAAGCATCTTCTGCAGGATAGTGCGGTTGGTCTGGTTGTCGTCGAGCACCAGCACTTTCATCCCGTGGATGCCGGCGGGAAAGACCGTGGCCTTGGGCTCCGTCACTGCCTGCCTCTCGAAGGTGGCGGTGAACCAGAAGGTGCTGCCCACGCCCGGCTCGCTCCGGACGCCGATCCGACCGCCCATCAGCTCGACCAGTTGTTTGGAGATGGCCAGCCCCAAACCGGTCCCCCCATACCGGCGCGTCGTCGAGCCGTCGGCCTGCGTGAAGTTCTCGAAGATCCGCTGCTGCTTCTCCGCGGGGATCCCGATGCCGGTGTCGCGGACCTCGAAGTGGACGGTCGTGTGCCTGGCGTCTTGCGCTTGCAGCTTGGCGCTGATGATCACCTCGCCGCGCTCGGTGAACTTGAGGGCGTTGCCAGCGAGGTTGATCAAGACCTGACGCAAGCGGTTCGGGTCCCCCCGCAGCAGACACGGAACCTCGGCGTCCAGGTAGCAGACCAACTCCAGGCGCTTTTCGACCGCGCGGTGGGCGAACATGTCGGCGATGACATCGACCACGCCGTGCAGGTCGAAATCCATCACATCCAACTCCAGCTTCCGCGCCTCGATCTTGGAGAGGTCGAGGATGTCATTGATGAGGGTGAGCAGAGAGTCGGCGCAGCCCTGGATGGAGGTGGCGTACTCGGCCTGCTCTTGGTCGAGTTGGGTTTCAAGCAGCAGCCCGCTCATTCCGACGATGCCGTTCATCGGGGTGCGGATCTCGTGGCTGACGTTGGCCAGGAACTCGCTCTTGGCCTTGGCCGCGTCCCGCGCCGCGGAGAGCGCCTGGTCGAGTTCGGCGTTCTTCAGCTCGATCTCGCGGGTGTACTGATGAAGCTGCTCCTCGGCCCGCCGGCGCTCGGTGATGTCGACCGCCACGCCGCCGACGAACCGCCGCCCGGCCGCGTTATGGATGGGGAACTTGAAGACGAGCCAATGGCAGGTGGCGCCATCGGGCGTCGGGACGTCTTCGATGACTTCGATGGTTTGGCCGGTCGACAGCACCGTCAGGTCATTCTCGCGGAGTTGCCTGGCCACCTCTTCCGGCAGCCACTCGAAATCCGTCTTCCCCTGCAAGTCAGCCCGGGTGACCTGGAACAGGCGCTCAAACCGCTCGTTGATGTAAACCATGCGCCCCGCCTTGTCCTTCATGAAGGCGACCGCGGGGCTGTTGTTCATGAAGCTGTCGAACAGCACCTGGCTTTCGCGCAGCGCCTCCTCCGCCCGCTTGCGTTCAGTCACGTCACGGACGATCCCCCGGAATCCGGTCGGCTGACCGGCGGAATTTCTGATGAGAGAGACCGACGCCTCAACGAACCGCTGAGCCCTATCCTTCCTCATGATTTGGTAGCCGATCTCTTTGGCAGGCGCCCCGGTCTTGTAGACCTGCTTGAAGGCTCGGTATAAATTCTGGGCCGTCTCAGCATCTACCGTCTGGCGATAATTCAGGCCGGAAAACTCCTCTCGGGAATAGCCATAGATTGCACACAGTGAGTCATTGAAGCAGGTCCGGTTCCCGTCTAGATCCACCTCATAGTAGCCGTCTTCGAGATTCTCTAGAATCGCGCGGTTTTTCTCCTCCGACTCACGCCGTGCTTCCTCCGCCCGCTTGCGCTCGCTGATATCTTGCACCGTCGTGCGGATGCCCGTGATCCGCCCGTCCGCACCCTGGATCAGCCGGTCCTCCAGCAGGACCGGCAGCGGAGTCCCGTCTTTCCGCCGGAAAGTCCTCTCAAAGGCCCGGAGCGGCACCGCCCCGGCCAGTTTGGCCGCGACCGCTTTCCGCGACGTCTCTTGATCCTGATTGAATTCCCAGGCGTGGCGCCCCAACATCTCCTCGGCGGTGTAACCGAGCATCGTCAGTTCGGTGCGGTTGACCCGGGCGAAGCGCCCCTCGGCGTCCAACTCGTGATAGCCGATCGGGGCCTCGTCAAACAGGTCGCGGAACCTGGTCTCGCTCTCCTGCAACGCCGCCTCCGCCCTCCGCCGCTCGGTGACGTCATTAGCGAGCACCAGCTTGGCGAGCCTTCCGGCAAAGGCTATTTCGTGTGAGGAGACCTCGACGTCAATCGGGGTGCCGTCCTTCTTGCGGTGTTTCCAGACCCCGGCGACATTGAGTCCCGCCGTCCGCTTCGATAAGTTCTCTAAGAGGCTGGGGAGGTCTTCCGGCGGGCGAATGTCCTTAATGGTCAGCGACAGGAATTCATCGAGCGAGTACCCGTAGTGGTGCACGGCCGCGTCGTTGACGGCCAGGAAGGAGAGCGTCTTCAGGTCGTAGACCCACATCGGGAAGGGGTTGCTTTCGAACAGCATCCGGTAGCGCTCTTCCGACTCGCGCCGCGCCGCCTCGGCCCGCTTGCGCTCGGTGATGTCGCGGGCCAGCACGCAAACGGTTTTATAGGAGCCATCATCGGCAGGAATGGGGCTGATCCGGGCCTGAAACCAAGCCCCCCGGTCTGCTAAATCGAGCGGGTATTCAATGGTCTCAGCCTGACCGCTCTGGAGCACTCGCTGATAAGCCTCGATGAATGGGCGGCTGAAGTCCTCGCCTAAAATCTCCGCCGAGCGACGCCCGATCAATTCGCTCTTGGGTCGCACGAGCAGGCTCTCGTTGGTCGTCCAGATATTGAGGTAGGTGCCCTCCGCATCGAATTCGAAGACGATCTCGTCAATCGACCCGACCAAGGCCCGCAGCCGCATCTCACTCTCCCGGAGCACCGCCTCGGCCCGCTTGCGCTCGGTGATGTCTTCCACCGTGCCCACATAGCCGGTCAGCTTGCCCGCTTCATTGAGGATCGCCATGGAGCGACTATGGGCCCAGCACAGCTCTCCCGGCGGCGTCAGCAACCGGAACTCACGCGAGAACTCGCCTCCCGCCTGCACGGTGGTGAACCACTCTGCGACCACCGCGGCGCGATCCTCCGGGTGAATCGCTCGGCTCCAGCCCTCTCCCAGACTTTCTTCGAGAGTCAAGCGGGTGATCTCCTGCAGGCGCGCGTTGGTGTAGATGCACCCGCCCTCACCATCCGTTTGAAAGATGCCAATCGGCGAAGAAGCGCTGAGCGACCGGAAGCGCTCCTCGCTCGCTTTGAACTCGGCGGTCCGGGCCAGGACTTGACGCTCGATGCTTTCATTGACGGTTTCCAGGTGGGCCCGTTGTTCGGCAATGTCCCGCATTTCTCCCACGCTCCGCAGACAGGAGGCGATAAGGAAAGTGTCCTCAAAAATGACCCAGCCGGCATGCTCGAGCCATCGCCACTCGCTCGCCATGAGCACCCCATAGACCGATTGCGGCCAGTAGACTCCGCGCAGGAAGTGGTCCAGGGCGACCACGACGGTGGCCGGAATCAGCACGCGCCAGTCACGATAGAAGGCGAGAAAGGCCAGCGAGCCGAAGACGTGAAAGTGTGTCTCGATCCGCCCGCCGGTGAGATGAATCAGTAAGGCCGACATCAACATTTGCCCGACCGCGATGACGTGGCGGGTGGAGGTCGCACCGGGCCGAGTGATGGCGAGGATGATCGGAAAGAGGCTGATCGCGCCGCCCAACAGCAGCGCGGCCCAGACATGCGGATGGGTCTGGCTAGCTGGTCCCGCCCAGGTCCTCGGTGAGATCCACAGCGCCGCCACTATCCCCCCGAGCCACTGGAAGACCATCAGGCCCGCGAACAAACGATCAGTATGCTTGAAGGTGCTTTGCTGGTGTTGGTTCAAGAGTTCCTGCGCTCGCCGCCCAATCGCTTCGCGGGCGTCCAGACCCGTTTCTCTTGGTTGCATTATTTAATCTCCCCCTGTCCCGGGCATTCGGAACTGGCCTTCAGCAGTGAGCAGCCGAAGACGAAGGTCTCCGTTCGGTCCGCCACTCCTTGGGTGAGCAAGGAGACGATGGTGCTGCGCCCGGCATTGTCGCCGGAGTGCCCACGCGAGGGCGTGATCCCGCCGCTGAACAGCAAGTGTCCCTCCGCGTCATAGAGCACCGTCTGGCCCGAGGTCACGGCCTGGAAATGACGCGCTTCGAGGCCGTCATCGTCAGACCTCACGCTCACACCGGGGATGGCTGCGGCGCTGCACCACAGATCGGTCTTCTCCCAATCGGGGGCTGTGCCCGTCGGCTTGGAGAAGAGTACCTGGGCCGTCAATCGGCCTTGGCAGCGGGCCATGATCAAGGCTAGCTCACGAAGACTCGCCCGCGTGCAGGGGCAGTGCGGATGGGCCAGCATCACCAGTGTGGCGCGGCCGGGAGCGCGTGGAATCTGACTGTCGGTCGGCCACCGACCGGGAGGTGTTCCGGGGGCGCCTGGGGAAAGTTCATAGTTCCACAAGAACCCCAGGCCGATGCCCACCGCCAACAGCCATAGCGCTCCGGATATCGTCAGCACCAATTGACGTTGTTTCATCAGCCCCCTGCTATCGTTTGATGCTCCGGGTCAAGTTCACCCTCATGGTCTTTTGCCAACGGCCTCCGGGACCCGGTCAGCGAGCGGGGAGCGCGGGAGACGGCGCATAGCGCTTTCCATTGCCTCATCAGGCCGCACCATCTGCATTGACCACTTGTCCTTCAATCCTGGCTCCACCCACGCTGCCTATGGTTAACTCTCCCGCTCTTCAAAGTAGCGTTGGACTCGCGCGAATTCTTCCTCCGCTTCCGCCAGCAATGAGTCCACGCCTGCCACCCGGCCTTCTCCCGCCATCTGTTCCAGTCGCGCGAATGATCCCTGCAACTGATCTGCCCCGATATTCCCGCTCGCGCCTTTCAGGTTGTGCGCTTCGAACTGGATCCTCTGCTCATCGCCCTCGGCCACGGCCCGGCGCAGCGTCTGGATCCGCCCCGGCACGTCGGCTAAGAACAACTCGATCAAATTCCGCACAAAGAGTTCATCCCCGCCGACCTGCTTCCGCAGCGCCTCTAGATCCAGCGGCACCGCTGCTCCGCGCCCGTCTCTCACCAGCCACCTCTCCACCACCACGAGCAGTTCTTCCAGCTTCAGCGGCTTGGCGAGGTAATCGTCCATGCCGGCCGCCAGGCACTGCTCACGGTCGCCCGTCATGGCGTGGGCCGTCATGGCGATGACCGGCGTGTGTCGCCGCTCGCCCTCGAACCGGCGGATGGCCGAGGTCGCCTCATACCCGTCCATCTCCGGCATCTGGACGTCCATCAACACCAGGTCGTAGCCTTTCGCTTCGAGCGCGGCGTAGGCCTCGCGCCCATTCCAGACCGCGTCTACCTCGTAGCCCGCCTTCTCCAACAGCTTGAGCGCCAGCCGCTGGTTGACTACGTTGTCCTCGGCCAGCAAAATCCGCGCGGTCTGTTTCCGCCTGTCTGATGTCGCTGGCGGCGCCTTGCCTGCTGCCTCAAGCGCGATCAACCGCTCCGGCTCCGGTTGACTCAGTAACTCAACCATGGCGTTGTAGAGCTGTGACTGCTTCAGCGGCTTACACAGGCACGCGGCAAAGCCAATCTCTTTCAGACCGTCCTCGTCGCCGCGCACCCCCATCGAGGTCAGCAGCATGAGCTGCGTCTCGCGCAGCGCCGCGTCGGCCTTGATGCGCGCCCCCACTTCGGCCCCGTCCATCTCCGGCATCTGCATATCGAGCAACGCGAGTTGGTAGGGCTCGCCGGACTCCGCCGCTTCACGCAGCAGGCGTAAGGCAGCCGCCCCGTCGGCGACCGCCGACGGGAGACAGCCGAAGCTTTCGAGCATCTTCTCCAAAATCCGGCGGTTGGTCTGATTGTCGTCCACCACCAGCACTTTCAGCCGCTCGATCGCGGCCGGGACGACGGTCGCCAGCGGCAAGCTCCCCGTCCCGCGCTCGAAGCCCAGCTTGAACCAAAAGCTGCTGCCCGCGCCCGGCTCGCTCTGGACGCCGATCTGGCCGCCCATCAGCTCGACCAGTTGTTTGGAGATGGCCAGCCCCAGACCGGTCCCACCGTACCGGCGCGTGGTCGAGCCATCAACCTGCGTGAAGCTTTCAAACACCCGGCGCTGCTTCTCGGCCGGGATGCCGATGCCGGTGTCGCGGACGGTGAAGCGCACCACGGCCCGCCGGCCGTCTGGCTCCTCCAGGGCCGCAGAGATCACCACCTCTCCGCATTCGGTGAACTTGAGGGCGTTGCCGGCGAGGTTGACGAGCACCTGACGCAATCGGCCCGGGTCGCCGCGCAGCCAGCAGGGAATCTCGGCGTCCACGTGGCAGACCAACTCCAGACGCTTTTCGGCCGCCCGGTGGGCGAACATATCGGCGACGCCCTCGACCACTGCGTGCAAGTCGAAATCAACGGCCTCCAGCTCGAGCTTGCGGGCCTCGATCTTGGAGAAGTCGAGGATGTCGTTGATGATGGTCAAGAGGGAGTCGGCGCAGCTTTGGATCGAGGTCGCGCATTCCGCCTGCTCTTGGTCGAGCCGGGTTTCCAGCAGCAGCCCACTCATCCCGATGATGCCGTTCATCGGGGTGCGGATCTCGTGGCTCATATTGGCCAGAAACTCACTCTTGGCCCGGCTCGCCTCTTCGGCCCTGACTTTAGCCTCGGCCAGTTCGGCGGTCCGCTCTTGAACTTTTCGGTCGAGGTCGGCGAGCACGGTTTGCAACTCCCGGTTGAGGGCCTCACGCTCGACGAGGGCTTGTTGCAATTGTTGGTAGGAGTCATCGAGTCGGACCTCCATCTCGCCGAAATCCCGCACCAACTGGGCCACCTCGGCCGGCGCCCCATCGGCGACCGCCAGCGGCCGATGCTGCCCGCCATGCACGGCGAACTCCCGCACCGTCTCGACCAACTGCTCCAGGGGCCGCGTGACGTTGTCGGCCAGCAGCCGGGCGAAGAGCATCGAGAGGCCGATGGCGCCCAGGACCAGGATGATCGCCATCAGGTAATAGCGCTCGGTCTCGCGCCGAATTTCGCTGAGCGGCTGTTGAATGAAGATCTGCCATCCCGTGTTTTGAGTGACGGCACGGCTCACCAGGTACGGCGTATCGCCGGATGAACCCTGCCCTGACCGCTGGTTGTAAAAGAAAGAGTTTTGCCCCGCCCGGCTCGCCGCCGTTAACAGCGGTGAGCCGGTCAACGGTCGGAGGTCGCGAGGGAGCGCCGGTTGGCTGGCGTAAATGATGCGGTCATGCTGGTCGAGGATGATGATGGCCGCCTCCCACACCGTCTGGTAATCCCGGCCGAACCGCTCGAACTTCGCCAGGTCCAGCGACCCGGCGACGACCCCCACAACCTCCCCGCCCCGGCCGAAGAGGGGAGTACAGATGGTCACAATCGGATGCCCCGAGCGGCGCCCGAGGAACACCTCAGAGGTGTAAGTTTTTTGGGTGGCCAGGGCCTGGTGGAAGTATTCGCGATCGCTGATGGTGGGATGGAGTTCTTTCTCCAGCCTCCCATCGGCGTTCCGTGGCGGGTGGATGGTGATGAGCCGCCCTTCGCGGTCGGCGACCAGCATGGTGATGAATCCGTCGTAGATGGCGTGGTACTTCTCCAGCCACTGATCCAGGGCCGCTGGCTCTAGGTTTCCTATCTGGCCGATGGCGGTTGCCAGGGCGACGGTGGCCTGTTGATGCTTGGTCAGGTAATCGTTGATATCTTCGCGAATCGCCGTCGCCGCTTCTTGCAGGCGATCAGCCGCCTCGGTCTGCTGCCGCATGGCATAGCTCCGCCCCTGGATGACGCTTAAGAAGACGAGCGGCAGCGTCGCGAGCAGCACGAAACCGTGGAAGAGGTAGGCGCGCAGGGGGTGGCGCTCGATGGTCTGCCCGGCTGAGGCCAACAGCCGCCGGACGGGAGAAACTTTGAGCAGCAACTCCGCCAGCATCACGTCCAGTAAGCCATTGAGCGGCAGCTTGATCACGATGGCCCACGTGGCGAAAGCGGGTGGCTTCAGGTGAAAGATCAAAGCCAGGGTGATGACCGGCAAGCCGATGGCGCCCCAGTAGAGCAGGTCCGCGAACAATGGATGTTTCCGCCGCCGGACGAGCCAGCCGACGCTCACCGCTTCCAGCCCAAAGGCGATCAGGGCATAAGCTAGGATGAAGATCGCGTAATGATGATAGTGCCAGGCCCAGGCCAGCTGGCTGGAGGCGATGAGCGCCGCGATCAGGCCATAGACCGGCCCATAGACAATCGCGATCAGGAGATAAAAGATCCCGCCGAAGATGAGCTTGATGCCGCCGCCCTCGCCGAACACCGGCACCGCCAGCCAGTTCACCGCGAAGCCTAAAACTCCGGCCATCAGACTGAGGAGGAGTCGTCTACTGCCGCCCTGACTGAGGTTCAGCTTCATGCTCTTTTGAACCTACTTTCTTCCGGTCGATGATTATTTGTTCACGCGCGTTCGGCGCGATCCGGCGGGGTCAAGCGCCAGGCTCTCCAGCCATCAGGTCAACGAGCGGGAGGCATCGGCTGCCGTGAGATGGCGCGACCTTCGGCGCCCAAACCACTAGTCGCCTGATTACTCTGAGGCTGTTTTATCTCCGCTGACCGCTTGTGCTGTCGCTTCTTCTTCTCACGCGACCGAGCAGACAAATACTTGGAAGGGTGATGAAGTGACTCACTAGACTAGCGGAGAATCTGGCTGGGGCTGATCCACTGTAGGGCCGGTGAAATATAGCATAGTTCTCTGGCGATGGTGAGAAATTTTTGGATTGGATTAGAACAGGCTGGACCCTTAGCCTCGCTCAACTGACAGACAAACCGGACCATCCAGGTTCAAGGGCAAAAATTCTAAGGTGTCATCGTTTCTCCCATTTTCCATTTTCCATTTGTGATTTGTCATTGGTCATTGATGAAGCCCTCGAATGCAATGACCAATGATAAATGGAATATGGAAAATGGAAAATGGAAACTACCGAAATATTCCTGCTTAGAGCGGTTTGCGAATCGATGTACGGCAAACTGTTAGTTTGCCGGTGCGGCCCGGCTAGCGAAGTCCAGCGGCAAACTAACAGTTTGCCGTACATTCAACTGAAAACCGATCTAGTCACTTAACGGGGCCGGCCTTGCCTCTTCTGTTCGCGGGCCAAGGTGCTGCGGCGACGACTGAAAAGTCTACCAAGTGCCGATCCACATTCACCCGGTCCACGCGCACCCGTAGGCGGTCGCCGAGGCGGAAGGCGTGCCCACGGTTTCGCCCCACGAGCGCATGCCGCCGCTCGTCGAACCGGTAGTAGTCATCGGTGAGCGTCGCCACCGGGACCAGCCCCTCGATGAAGAAATCGTCAAGCTCGACGTAGAATCCGAAGTCGCGCACGTTGATGATCAGGCCGTCAAATTCCTCGCCCAGGCGCTCGGCCATAAAGACCGCCTTGCGCCAATCATCCACCTCGTGCTCGGCGGCGTCCGCCGCGCGCTCGCGCTCGCTCGATTCCTCCGCGACCAGCTCGAGTTCATCGAACGGGATCGGAGTCACGACATTGCGCGCCTTGCGCCTCACCGTGCCCGCCCCTGCCTCATCATTGCTCCCGACGCTCGCTTTGCCGTCCCCCCAGTGCAGTGACTCTTGGAGCAAGGCCCGCAGAATCCGGTGGACGATCAGGTCAGGGTAGCGCCGGATCGGCGAAGTGAAGTGCGTATAAACCGGGGCTGCCAGGCCGAAGTGACCTGCGTTCTGTGCCGCGTAGCGCGCCCGCTGCAATGAGCGCAGCATCGCGTAAGCCAGGACGCGCTCTTCGGGTTTGCCGACGAGTTGGGCGGAGAGGCGCTGGTAGTCTTTCGAGGTGACGGCTTCGGCCGGGAAGCGATAGCCGTAGGCGCCGGCCAATTCCGCGAACTCAACGACGCGCTGCGGCTCCGGCTCCTCGTGGATGCGGTAGAGCGACGGGACGCCGAGCCGTTCGAGGTGGCCCGCGACCGTCTCGTTCGCGAGCAGCATGAATTCCTCGATGATCCGGTGGGCGATGTTGCGCTCGGCTTTGAGCACGCCCGCGATGCGCCCCTCGTCGTCGAACTCGAAGATCGACTCCGGCAGGTTGAAGTCGATCGCCCCCCGTGATGTGCGCATCTTGATCAGGATCTGCGCCAGCCCCTCCATGGTTCTGAAAAGCTCGATCAAATCGGCGTAACGCATGGCGAGTGCCGGATCAGCATGCGTGAGCAGCTTGTTGACGTCGGTGTAGGTCATCCGCTCGTTGCTGCGGATGACGGTCTCGCGCAGTTGGTAGGCGACCACCTGGCCGCGGCGGTCAACCTCCATCAGCGCCGACATCGCCAAGCGGTCCACCTGCGGGTTGAGCGAGCAGATGCCGTTCGATAAGTTTTCCGGGAGCATCGGGATCGCCCGCTCCGGGAAGTAGACGGACGTGCCGCGCAGCCGCGCTTCCTCGTCGAGCGCGCTCCCCTCCCGCACGTAGAAGCTGACGTCGGCGATGTGGACGCCGAGATGGAAGTGCCCGCTCTCCATCGGGCTCAGGCTGATCGCATCATCGAAGTCCCGCGCCGTCTCGCCGTCAATCGTCACCGTCGGCACCTCGCGCAGGTCGAGCCTGCCCTCACGCTGCTCTGCGGTCACTTCGGGGGAAATGGCCTCGGCTTCATTGATGGCTTCGGGGGGGAAGATGTGGGGCAGGTCGTGCTTGTGGATGACGATGTTGATGTCCATTCCCGGATCGGCGCTGGAGGCGCCCAAAGCCTCGACGATGCGGCCCGACGGGTTGTGGCCCGCTACCGGATAACGCGTCACCTCGACGACGACGACCCATCCTTCTTGAACCTCGGCGTCGAGCGTGTCGGCGTCTTCGAGGTCGATCTCGTAAGGAAACTTCTCGTCGAGCGATTCGACCCAGGCTTGCCGGAAGACACGCTGCACCCGGCCGATGATCTTCAGCCGTCCGCGCTGGAGGATCAGCTCGACCTTGGCCTCACGCTCGCGGCCACGCGGGGCGACGCTCGCCACCACGCGATCACCGTCGAAGGCGCCGCCGGTCTCTTCGGGCGCGATGCGAATGCGGCCCCGCGCCCGCTCTTCTGCTTCATCGGGGATGAGGTGGATGGTCTTTCTTCGACGCTGCCGGAGGGTGCCGATCAAGACCCGCCGCGAGTATGACCAGCGGAACTCGGTGCCGTAGCGCCGCAGCAGGCCGACGCCTTGGAGCCGGTTGAGGAGAGTTGTGAGTTGCTTCTGTTCGCTTCGGCCGAGGTCGAGGTGCTCGGCTAAGTCTCTGGCCGAGAGCCCCTCGGGTTCTTCGCGCAGCGTCGTGATCACCGCGTCAACGTCGAGCGCCCCAGCCAGGTCACCGCTTGCATCCCGTCGGCCCATTCTCTTCAGCAGAACCTCGCGCCGCAATCTGGTGGCAAGGTCTCAGTATTTGATCATCTGCCCAACTCCCTCACTCGAGTCGGGCGCCTCACCAAGAGATAAATCAAAGCCCCGATCCAGTGGGTGAGAAGAATGATCACGACCCAAACGATTTTGTCATTGCCCTGGCCCGATTCTTTCGTCGCACAGTCAACTAGCGCCCAGATCCAGAAGATCGTACCTCCTAGCCCGAAGACCCCGACGATGAGAAGAAGCAATAGCTCTTCAGCACCAAAACCTACCAACGCCAATTCAGTAAGACCGATAATCATCCTGATCAACCTCCAGAGTGGGAATTCCGATGAACAACAGATTGATCACCCGCTCTTCGTCGGCCCATTCTCTTCAGCGCATCTTCGGTTGAGACTGACCCGTAGTCAGCCTCCGGCCCCTCCCCGCTGAGAGGAAAGAGCCAAGCATAGCTGTTCCGGGAAGGCTAACTCGGCTTGACAGGTCGGAAAAGTTGTCGCAAGTCAGCTTTGATTTCTTTGATATCCTCTTCGATGTATCCGATATGATTATCCACGGCTTTGAAGCGATCTTCTACAGCTCTGAAGCGGTCTTCCATCCAATCTTCTATGGCTTTGAAGCGGTCTTCCATGCGGGTCTCGAGACGTTTGATCTCTGATCGGAGGGCTTCAAGCTGCGCCTCGAAGCGCTTGTTCATCTCCTCCAGCCGTTTATTCAGCTCCTCAAAGCGCTTATCTATCTGGTGGGTGTTTAGCCAGGAAGCGCCGAAGACCGAGAGCACGATCGCGATGATCGTCAGAATGAGCTGCCCTGTAGTCATAGTGTCCTTTCAGGCCAAGTATATCATTGCACCCGCTCCTGCTGCATCTTATGAATGCGCTCAACCGCCCGCTTGATCGCCTCCAGCGAGTTCGCGTAGGAGAGGCGCAAGTAGCCTTCGATGCCGAAGGCCGTGGTCCGCTTGATGGACTAGACCGAGACTAGGCGACCTTTGGGTTCAGGAATCGGGCGCCCCAGTTCTTGAGCAGTCTCGATCCACTCTTGAATCACGACCTCCACATTAGCTAAGGCCTCCTGATAGGTTGCCCCATCTGCCGCACATCCAGGCAACTCAGGAACCTCGGCAATGAAAGCTTGGTCTTCGTCGCTCCAATAGATAGTCACTTCATATCTAAACATCTCTCTCATCCCCCAACTTATACCTGAGAATTACCTGGCGAACCTGCTTGACCTGATAAACTTTGGCTTTGGCGCCTTTGGGCTGCAAGTTCAAGATTTCCTCGACTCCCTCTTTGACGAAGATATGATGACCGCCCCGAATCCGCTCCTCAAATCCCAATCTGCGCAGCAGGTGGCACAATTCCGCAAAAGGAATGTTGGCGTCTGCCCTGCCGCCCAAGATTTTCTCTAGCAGTCTATCACGTTGGGGCATCAGGTTGTCTTCGCGGAGTTGAAAAATACCTGCGAGCGAAAGACCCGGGTCACTTCGCTCGCTCCCGCTGCATTTTGTGAAGGCGCTCGACCGCACGCTTAATCGCTTCCAGCGAGTTCGCGTAGGAGAGGCGCAGGTAGCCTTCGATGCCGAAGGCCGAGCCCGGCGTGAGCGCGACCCCGTATCCTTTGAGCAGCGTGTCGGCGAGATGCTTCGAATTCTCGAAGCCGCATGCCGCGATCAATCCCTTCACTTTCGGGAAGGCGTAGAAGGCGCCCTCCGGCATCCCGCACTCGACACCCGGAATCTCATTGAGCGCCGGCACCAGCCAATCGCGGCGCCGCCGGTACTCGGCCAGCATCTCCTGCGCCGGCTGCTGCGACTGGGTGAGCGCGGCGAGGGCGGCCTTCTGCGCAATCGAGTTCACGTTCGAGGTCGCCTGGGTCAAGACCTTACTGACTTCGCTCACCCACGCCTCAGGCCCGAGGGCGAAGCCCACGCGCCACCCGGTCATGGCGTAGGTCTTCGAGAGCGAGCCGGCGATCAGCGTGCGGGCGCGCAGCTCGGCGGGCAGCGCCGCGGCCGAGAACGGCTCGCGCGGCGGGTACACGAACTTGACGTAGCACTCGTCGGAAATGACCCAGAGCCCGTGCCCGACGGCGACCTCGACGATCCGCCTGAATTCTTCCGGATCGATCACCCGCCCGGTCGGGTTCGAGGGCGAGTTGATGATGAGCAGCTTCGCCCGCGGCGTGATGGCGCGGCGGACGGCCTCGGCGGTGAGGTGGAAGTCGGTCTCCTCCGTCTCGAGGCTGACCATCTTCCCTTCGGCAAAGTTGATGACCTCCGGGAACGAGGCCCAGCACGGTTTCTCGACCAGCACTTCGTCGCCGGGGTTGATGAGCGCCATCACCGCGTTGAAGATCACCTGCTTGCCGCCGACCGTGACGCAGCACTGTCTCGGCTCGTAGCGTGTGCCGAAGTCTTCCGCGACGCGCGCGCAGACCGCTTCTTTGAGGGGGAGAATGCCGGAGGCCGCCGTGTACTTCGTGAAGTTCTCGTCGATGGCCCGCCGGGCGGCGGCCTTGATATTTTCCGGAGTCGGGAAGTCAGGCTCGCCTGCGCCGAGGTCGAGAATGTCCACGCCCTGCGCCCGCAGCCGTTCCGCCTCGGCGACAATCGCCGCGATTGATGACGCCTGGGTGCCCTGTGCCCGTGTCGAAACCGGGAATTGATTACTGCTCATCTTACTCCTTGTCAAACTACCAATCGTGCGGCGCCCGCCCGAGAGCCCAGCTCACGTCGGCCCCGGCCGCTCCAGTGCGCCTCACGACCTGCGGTCGATAAACTTTTGCTTCATCCGATCGATCACCAGCTCGGGCACCAGGCCGGCGACCGACCCACCGAGGCCGAAGACTTCTTTGACCAGCCGTGAGCTCAGGTAGGAGTAGTCTTCAGCCGACATCATAAAGACCGTCTCGATGCCCGGGTCGAGGCGGCGATTCATCAGGGCCATCTGCAGCTCATACTCGTAATCCGAGATGGCGCGGATGCCGCGCACGATCGCGTGGGCCTGGCGCTGCCGCGCATAATCGACCAGCAGGCCGCCGAAGGTGTCCACCCTCACCTGCGGGAAGCGCGAGTTGAGCACCTCGTTCAAGATCTCCACGCGCTCGTCGAGGGAGAACAACGGCTCCTTGCCTGGGTTGATGAGGATGGCGACGATCACCTCGTCAAAGAGCTTGCACGCCCGCTCGATGATATCGAGGTGTCCGTTGGTGACTGGGTCAAACGAGCCGGGGTAAATCGCACGACGCATCACGCGCTCCTCTCTTCCTGTCACGCCGGTGGCCGCCCGCGATGGCGGCCGGATGACGGGCGATGGTAGCACGAGCGAGGGGCGAGGGGCTAGGAATTGCGGATTGTGGATTGCGGATTGCGGATTTGCAAGGGCACGCTTTCTTGCAAATCCGCAATCCGCAATCCGCAATCACGCGATGCCCCGCTCCAGGCTGTAGAACGTCAATTGGGTATCACCCTGGGTGATCTCGCGGTAAGGCCGCAGGTAATCGTAACTGGGGGGCGGTTCGGGTTTGCGGCGGTGCTCGACAATCACCATGCCCGCTTCGGCGATCAGCTTGTGCTTGGCCAGCGTCCACATGACCGGCGAGTAAACCTCCGAGGCATAGGGCGGGTCGAAGTAGAAGATGTCGTATTGCAGGTGATGCGTGGCGAAGTATTTGAGCACCGAGATCACGTCGCGGTTGATCACCCGCACCCCTTCGGTGATCCCGCAGTAGCGCAGGTTCTCGCTGATCACATCCGAGGCGCGGCGCGACGACTCGACGAAGGTGACGTGGGCCGCCCCGCGCGAGAGCGCCTCGATCCCGACCGCCCCCGACCCCGCGCAGAGATCGACGAACTTCGCCCCCTCCACCGCCGAGGAGAGCACGTTGAAAAGCGTCTCGCGCAAACGGTCTGAGGTCGGGCGGACCTTGAGGCCCTCCACCATCTTCAACCTTCTCCCTTTATAGAGTCCACCGATGACACGCATAAGGCAGTAGGCAGTAGGCAGTAGGCAGTAGGCAGTAGGCAGAGAATCGTTCTTTACTGCCTACTGCTTACTGCCTACCGCCTACTGTTTTTCATAGCCGTTCGGGTGAGAGAGATGCCACCGCCAGGCGGATTCGATGATGTGGTCGAGCTCGCTCAGGCGCGGATGCCAATCCAACTCTCGGATGATTTTGTCGGGGCTGGCGATGAGGACTGCGGGGTCACCGGGGCGGCGTGGCCCGCGCTCAGTCGGGATCGCGCGCCCGGTCACCTGCCGCGCCATTTCCACCACCTCCCGCACCGAATAGCCGCCGCCGTAGCCGAGGTTATAAATGCGGCTCCCTTCGTCGAGGGCTTTGAGGGCGAGGAGGTGCGCCTCAGCGAGGTCGATGACGTGAATGTAGTCGCGAATGCAAGTGGCGTCCGGCGTCGGGTAGTCCTCGCCGAAGATTTGGACGTGCCCCATTTGGCCCGCGGCCACGCGCAGCACGAGCGGGATCAGGTGGGTCTCCGGGTCGTGATCCTCGCCGCGCCGCTCGCTCGCGCCCGCGGCGTTGAAGTAGCGGAGGCTTGCGTAGCGCAGCCCGTAGGCCGCGTCATACCAGCGCAGCGCCCGTTCGAAAGCGAGCTTGGACTCACCGTACGGATTAGTCGGCGCCGGCGGCGCGTCTTCGGTGATCGGCACGCGCTCCGGCTCGCCGTAGACGGCGGCCGTGGAGGAGAAGACCAGGCGCTTGACTCCGACTTCGAGCAGGGCGTCGAGCAGGGCGATGCCGGCGGTGACGTTATTGACGAAGTATTTATGCGGATTGCCGACTGATTCCCCGACCAAACTGTGGGCGGCCAGATGGACCACCGCCTCGACCTGGTTCTCATCCAGCGCGCGGACCAGCTTCTGCCGGTCCAGCAAGTCGCCCTCGATCAAGCGCGCCTCGGGGGCCACTGCCCCGCGATGCCCTTTCACTAGGCTATCGTAGACCACCGCCCGGTGGCCGTGGGCGATCAACTGCTCGACGACCACACTCCCGATGTAACCGGCCCCGCCGGTGACAAGTACGTTCATCGCGGTCAGCTTCCTTTCAAATGTGATGCTGATGATTAGCGGTCGCCGGCTAGTATCGCAGAATTTGGAGGGCAGCGGAATAGGGGGGCAAGCTTTCAGTTGTCAGCCTTCAATACGGCGCTTCTCCGCCGGCCACTGATGACTCATCGAAAAGGCCCGGGGACTAGTGGTCGCTGGCGGCTGACAGGCCAAGAAACGAAAAAGGGGATGGTTCTTCCATCCCCTACTTAACCCTTCGCTTCGGTTGAAGCTATTTCTTTTTCTTGGTGGTCTTCTTCGCCGCGGTCGACTTCGTCGCGGTCTTCTTCGCTGTGGTCTTCTTGGCTGTGGCCATAGTTCGAATTCTCCTTTCTTGAGAATCGCCTAGTCACAAGATTTTGAATCCGATCTTCTCTTGTGCCCTAGCGCTATCTTAATACTATATGTAGTTATATAGTGCTTCCTGGATTTTATGTCAACAATTTTTTCGAGCCCGACTCTCTCCGCGCGGAGGGCCGGGCTTTGATGGCAGGAGCAAATCGGCCACGGGGCGAGGCAGCCAAGAGAATAAAGATCGCGGTCTGTCCTCCGCTGAGTGCGGGAGGGCAGTAGTGAACGGGCGACAAAGATCGGGTTTTTTCCCCGTCGTCGCTCTTAATGCGGCGGATCTTGGCAAACGCCATTGATCCACCTCTTGGGCGGTGGGCAGTCTCCTTGATGATAGCCACTGCATAATGGTTTACCATCAGGGCTTCTTAGTATATTGCCATTTTCATCCCTCAACGGGATACCGCCATTGGGACAGTTTTGTGGATCGGGCCGCAGAGTGTTAGCATTATTCCCCACTCCGAAGCCCAAGAGGGCAAATGAACCAGGCATACGGACGCCCTGGATGATGAGCGCTTGATCGTAGGTCGCAATATCGTAGTAGTTCCGGATCAGGTGCTCCTTGCTCTTGCTCACGACGCCAGCGATCGGGCCGAACTCAGAGGTGATCCCCGAACTTCCGGAGGGGCCCGAGCCCCCCCCCTGATTCTCCTGGAGGCCACTGATATTGCCTCTGCGGAGTGTCTCGTTGTAAGCGTCTACAAGTGTGCCTTCGCGGACAGTCAGCTGTGGCTGCTTAGTATAGGTTAGGTAGGCGAGAACGAATTCGCTGATCAGGGGGTCACCCAACCGGACGGGGCGCCAATCCCCCTTCGCCGTCATCGGGTCGCGCAATGCCGAGGTGCGGAGGAAACGAATCTTCTTGCCGTTGATCACAAAGTTATCGGCGAGTTTGTCGAGCTCCATCGGCCATTGCCCGCCATGCATCTGCCTGTAGCGGGATATTGCGACGGCCACCTGTTGCCCGCGCCAGAACATCTCCTCCTCGCGCTCGCGCTGCGCTTGGTGTTTGATCGAGGGCATGGCCGCGGCCATGAAAATAAGCGAGATCGTCATCCCGACGATGAGCGCGAGAAGCGTGTAGCCGCGCTCGCTCGGCCGCGGACTCACGCCGCGTCTTGCCGCCTTCGCTGTGTCCTTCGTCTGATGCCTGCTCATGGCTACTTCCTTTCCGGAGAAGACCACTCAAAGAAGATAAGGCCCTAGCTCCCCGAGCCTCATCGTCCGTGGCTTGAAGCGCCTAACTGTTATCGCCGGTGAATTGAATCATGTGGCGCACGTTGATGTTGGTATCCAGGACTTCGATTGCCTGGTCCGTGATGTTGATGATTTGCCAGTGGCCGCCGATCTTCTGGCCTTTGACCACGTTGAGGTGCTCATCTTCAGTCTCCAGTTTGAGCACCGCGGTGTAGACGCCATTCTTGACGATCAGCCCGATGTATTTATAGGCCGGGGTCGGCGGCGCGGTGACGATCATATTGATCGGGTTCGAGAAGAGCTTCGGGTCACTGGCGCTGCGCACCTCGATGGACAAAGAGCCGGGCCCCGCAATCACCGGGGCCGGCACCGCCACCCTGAGCTGCGCTTCGTTGACGAACGTGGTGGGGTACTCGCGCCCGTTGATAAACGCCTTGGCGTCACGCGGAAATTTGGCCCCCATCAGCGTCAGCGTGAAGTCCCCGGTCCGCGCAATCACGCCGCTCGGGCTAAGGCCCGCAAGCGTGATTGGCGGCGGCGGCGGCGGCGGCGGTGGCGGAGTCGGCGGCGGCGGCGGCGTTGGAGTCGGCGGCGGCGGATAGACGAAGATGTTGCGCCCCGTCCCTCCCGGTTGCTGCGTCTTGTTGGTCATCGAGGCCAACTCGAGCGGTTGAGTGACCAGCACCTCCTCCGGCTGACCCGCCGCGCCCTTCGCCGGCTGCGGACGCGCGTCGGTCTTCTTCGGCGTCGGCGTCGGCGTGGCGGATTTCTTCGCCGTGGTCGGCGGCTCGTCATCGCCCATGATGAAGTTATAGTAGACGACACCGAACAGCAGCAGGAGCAGGGGCGTCAAGATCAGAGCCTGTTTCTTGTGTTCTTTTTTGAGATTCATCGTCAGTACCTAAGAGCCGACCTCTATTCCAACCGTCACGCGCCGGGCGACAAATGACGCGCTGCTTAGGGCGTGGTCCGCTTCTGAAAATAGGTGTCCATCTCGATCTTGAGGGCGACGGTCAAGGAGTCTTGGCCGGCGGCGGCCAGGGCAGGAACTTGCGGTTGAACTCCCGGCCCAACCGGCCCTGCCGGTCCGACTATCGGTCCGCCTCTTTTACCTCCGCGGCGGGAGTTCAGCTCCACGCTCTGGAGCGCGAGCGCATTGATGATCACGAACTGCTGGCTGCGTTCGAGGTCCGAGATGAAGCGGCGGAGGTTGTGGTAATCGCCATCGACGGTGGTGCTGATGCCGAGCGCCGGATAGATGCTCACGTTCTTATCACTGCGCGCGGCCGGCTGAATGGGGTTGCCCTTCTCGTCCGTCGTCTCGGCGGCGGCCGTCACCACATAGCTGATGTCGCCGGGCACCACGTGATTCTCCTTGGTCAGATGGTTGATCTCGTCGATGATCTGAGTCCGGCCGCGCTGCGGCTCCTTCAGCCGCGCCTCAAAATCCTGGAGACTGGAGAGGATCGTCTCCGCATTCTTCTGCTGCTCCCGCCGGTCCTCGGCCTGCCTGCCCAGTTTGGCCAAGGTCACCTGGGCCGTCGAGATCCGTTGCCGCAAGCTGCGCAACTGCGATTCGCGAGGCTGAATCTTGGTCAGGTAAAAAAACATGACGAGGACGGCGAAGAAGACCGCCGCGATGAGGAAGACAGTTTCGACTACGCTCAGGCGTGCGCGGCGAACGGCGGCGCGCAGGCCGTCAAACAGTTCAGTGGTGTTGAGTCCCTTACCCAGATTCATCTTCCCCCCTCCGCGACCTGATTGGCGAGCGCGGCCCGCGGCGTTTGCTGGGCGGCTCGCGGGTGGTACTCGACCCGGAGCGTGAACTCGACTTCATCCGTGCCTTCAAGCCCGTGTTGTGTCACCGGCTCGGCCACGAAGATGCCGGACTTTTCCATGTCAATGATCATCTTCGTCACTTCCGTGACGCCTTTGCCCGTGACCTCGAACATCAGGTAGACGATCTTATTGCCGGCCTCGGTCGCTGCCTCGCGCTGGCGGGGCGCAATCTTGTCGACGCTGATCCGCCTCACGCGCACGGTGCCGGGGATGTAGCGCTCCAGGTCATTGAGCAGTTGCGACCACGAGAAGGCCTTGCGCGCGATGAGTTCGGTGGCCGCCTGCAACTCGTGATTCTGCTCAAGCGTAATGACCGAGACTTGCGGCCCCGTCTTCTCCGTCGTCTTGACGCGGTCCTCCAGCGCCTTGACCTTGGGTTCAAGCTCGGCGATCTGTTGATCCAATTCGGAGATCGACAGAATAGTCTTAAAGCCTAACGCCGAGAAGACGGCGAAGATGAGGATGATGCTCAGCCAGAAGAGTCGCCGGTTGCGAAATGGCTCGCTGGCAAGATTGACTAAAGGTCTCATAACTACTCGTTCGTGGTTAGTGGATCATCGCGGGGCGGCGCGCAGTCGAAGAATATAGCACAAAGAGCGGGTTGGCTAATAGCTGATTATCAGAGCGCGGACTTTAGCAAACAAAAATCGAGGTGACCTGGCCCCGCCCCTGCGTGACCGATCACCTCACACAAACTACACACGCCAACCTACACGCCGGCTGGGTGCAAAGGTTCCCAATTTTTTCGACTTGTGCGAACGGATCAGTACCGCGAGCGGTAGCGAGCGTAGCCCCCACAAAGAGATCCGCCGTGGGCACCACGCTCGCTACCGCTCGCGGTACTGACTCGAAAACCTGAGCCGGCTTGCTTGCGCTTTGCGCCCTGGCGCTGCATACTCTGGTCGGTCGCTTAAAGTGACATAATTTGAGAGCCGGAGAATCGGCAATGCCAGTAAACAATTCCTCCTGAAGACGACTGATGACTCCAGCCCCAGCCAGGATCACTCGCGGAATCTCGGGCGCGCGTTGGCAGCTTGCCGCCTGTGATGAGATCACGCTCCAGCGGCTGCAGGCTGAAACGGGCGAGCCGCTCTTACTGCTGCGCTGCCTGCTTAACCGCGGCATCATCGACGCCGAGCAGGCGGGCCGCTTCCTGGCGCCCGATTTCGCCTCCCACCTGCACGCGCCACTTTTGCTACGCGATATGGCGAGGGCCGTTGCGCGACTGCGCCAAGCCGTCAGCGAGCGCGAGCCTGTCATGATCGTCACCGATTTTGACGTCGACGGGACGACTTCGAGCGTGATCCTCTCCAGCGTCCTTCGCCTGGTGGGCGGAGACGGATTGATTACCTGCTACATCCCCGACCGCTTCACCGAAGGCTACGGCCTCTCGCGCCAGATCGTCGAGCGGGCGGCTGATGAAGGCTACCGCGTGATTGTCACCGCGGACATCGGCATCAAGTCGCACGCCGAGGCCCGCCGCGCGCGCGAGTTGGGGGTTGACCTGATCATCTGCGACCATCACTTGCCGGACGGCGAAGACGTGCCGGCCGACGCTTTCGCCGTGCTCTGCCCGAAGGGTTCCTCCGGCACTGAATACCCGAACAAGCATCTGGCGGCTTGCGGCGTGGCGCTCAAGCTGGCCGACGCGCTGCTCGACGGCCACGCGCGGCGGGCGGCGACTCTCGCCTCACTCGCGAAACTGACCGCTATCGGCTCGATCGCCGACCTCGTCGACCTCTCGGGGGCGGAGAACCGGGCGATTGTGGCGCACGGGCTGCGCGCGCTCAGCCTGCCCTCTTACAACCCAGGGCTGCGGGCCTTGCTGAAAATTGCTCAAGTCGGCAGCCCGCTGACGACTTACGACGTGGGCTTCAAGATCGGCCCGCGCATCAACGCCGCGGGCCGCATCGCGCATGCCAACACGGTGCTGGCCCTCTTTGCGGCGACGACCGACGCCGAGGCCGAAGCCTTGGCCCGCCAGCTCGACGAGCTTAACTCCGAGCGGCAGCAAATCCAGTTTACGCTCCTGGCCAAGTTGATGGCCCGGGTCGAGAAGAAGCCGCCCGCTGAACTCGACCGCGTGCTGGTCTTCGCCGGCCACGAGCGTGACGGTTACCACCGCGGCGTGGTCGGCATCGTCTGCTCGAAGCTGGTGGAGATGACGGGCCGGCCGGTGCTCACCTGCGCGATCAATGACGAGGGCCGGGCCCACGGGAGCGCCCGCTCGATCAGCGGCTTTCACATCGTCGAGGCGCTCGACGCCGTCTCTGACCTGCTGATGAAATACGGCGGCCACCCGATGGCAGCCGGCTTTACCCTCGCCGCCGATAAAGTTGATGAGCTGCGCTGGCGGCTGAACCGCAACGCTGCCGAAGTGCTGAGTGATGACTTGCTAGGCCGCACGTTCACGGCTGACGCCGAACTGGAGCTTGAGCAGGTAGGTTATGACACGGTGCATACGCTCGCCCGGTTGGAGCCGCACGGCATCGGCAACCCGGCGCCTCTCTTCCTGGCCCGGCAGATACCGCTACGCGGGATTCAGTTACTCAAAGACAGACACCTCAAGTTACGAGTGGGGGCCGGCAGGCAAGTGGTCGATGCGCTGTGGTGGAACTCGGCCAGCTACCAGCCCCAACTCGCGGGCGCCGGCCAGATCAGCCTGATGTGCCGCCCTGAGATCAATGTGTGGAACGGGCGGGAAAGCTTTCAGTTGAAGGTCACAGACGTTGCAGTTGAGTAAGAACCACAGCCCCCGCTTTGCGGGCCAAGCGGTTCTGTCGCCCGTCATTGAGTGACCGCTTTAGGCTGAACTGCTGGCGCCTGCTGCGCCCTCTGCTGCGACAACTGGCGGTAATAATCGTAGACGTATTTCTTCATCGCCTCATGCCCCCACCGGGAATAGAAGTCATACTGCTTCATCTCCTGGTAGGCATGATCGATGTCCCACTTATCGACCGTCATCCGGTAGACGGCCGTCATCACGCCGGTCCGGTGGCGACCTCCTGCGCAATGGACGTAGACCGGCCAGTTGAGGGGGTTGTTGACGACCTCAAGGAAGCGTTGCGCCGCGTCCGGGGGCGGGTAATGTTTGTCGCTCATCGGAAGCGAGATGTAGCGGAGCCCGGCGGCCGTGGCTAAGGATTTTTCATAACCCTCAGGGTCATTGCGCAAATCAACGATGGTCCGCACGCCGAGGGTCACGAGGTCTTTATAATCTCCAGGACCCGGCTGGGCGCCGCGGTAATAGTGATCATCGATCTTGCCGAAATTCGCGACCCCCACCGCGAAGGATGAGTTCATTTTACTGTGGTGGCTATGTTCGCGTTCCGAATGAGTCGCATGGTTGCCAGAGTTGACCGGCAACACCAAGATCACCAGCAATGCTAATAGGGGGACAAGCCGGTGCTTCGACAGGTGCTGCCAGGTCCTAGTGAAAACGTCTGATGCTGTTCTCGCCATGTCGATACCTCCTTTTGTTGATAGCGATCACTGCCTCCATCCCGTGTATCGCAACCTCACATAGGAGTGGGATACATAAGTGGTGAGCAACACCCGTGCCGTCCTGCTTATTATTTCAATCTGAGATTTAGGCCCGGATTTTTTGACGAGCAGTCTACTCGGATTCTTAACTTTAGGGCCGATTAACCGCTTGCAGTACGGTCCGGCCGCTAATACAATGTTTCGGTAACATCAGAGCAGGATCAGTTCCCAGGTAATAGAGTTCGTCCTTCATCCGTGATCGCAAACAGGGTGGCCCTGACTGATCTGAGATGACTCGTTCTAGTCCGGCAGTTCGCGATGAAATAGTTTTTAATCAGGAGGCTTCCATGACCCGAATCCTGCAGCGCGCGCTCCTTGCAGTCTCTGCTTTGCTCGCTCTCACGATCATCTTCACTCCGCTCTATCAAGAGCGGGTGCGGGCCGCGGGGCCAGCTACCGGCAAAAACGCGCGGGCTGCCGCTGCCGCGACCTTCAATAAAGAGGTCGTCCGCTTGCTGCAGAAGAACTGCCAGAGCTGCCACCACCCCGGCGACATCGCGCCGTTTTCGATGATGACTTACAAAGAGACGCGGCCCTGGGCCAAATCCATCCGCGAGCAGGTCATCACCCGGCAGATGCCGCCGTGGAAGCCTGTTCCCGGCTGCGGCAGCTTTCTCGATGCGCGGCAGTTGACCGATGATGAGATTGCGATGATCAGAGATTGGGTGGACGCGGGCGCGCCCGAAGGCGACCCGGCCGATCTGCCGCCCGCGAATAATTTCCCGGACGGATGGCCGCTGGGCGAGCCTGATCTGATCCTCACGTCGGATGATGTCTACACTCCGCCAACTTCAAGCGACCTCTACCGCTGCTTCACCGTCCCCACGTCGCTGCGCGGCGACCGCTACGTGAGCGCGATCGACGTGCGGCCGGGGAACCGGAAGATCGTCCACCACGTGATCGCTTACATCGACACGACCGGCATCTCGGCCGAGCTTGACGCGAAAGACCCGGGGCCGGGCTACACCTGATTCGGGGGCCCAGGCTTCGACACCACCGATGCCTTGGGCGGGTGGGCGCCGGGTTCGCGCCCCTATTTTTTGAGTGACGGCACGGGGATGAAATTGTCCAACAACTCGCGGGTTGTCTTTCAAGTGCACTACCACCCGACGGGGACGGGCCAGACCGAGTCGGATCGCACGCAGATCGGCCTCTATTTCTCGAAGGCGCCGGTCAAGAAGCAGTTTTATTGGCTGCCGCTGGTCAACACGGGCTTCACTATTCCGCCCGGCGAGCAGCATTACCAAGTCACGGCCTCGTTCACCGCGCCCGCGTTCATCAACTCGCACCTCGTCTCGATCACGCCGCACATGCACCTGCTCGGCCGCGAGATGAAGGTCGAACTCACGCCGCCGGGGCAGGCAACTCAATGCCTGATCAACATCACCGATTGGGATTTCCAGTGGCAGGGGACCTACAACTACAAGGAGCCGCTCGCTCTGTCTGGTGGGTCCAGACTCAAAGTCACAGCCTACTACGACAACTCGGATAAGAACCCGCGGAATCCCAACTCGCCGCCCAAGGCCGTGCGCTGGGGCGAGCAGACGACGGACGAGATGTGCGTCGCCTTCTTCGGCTTCACGCTCGATGCCGAGAACCTGCCGGTCTCGTCGCCCCAGCTCACCGACGTCTTGGTCGATCAAGACGGCAACTTGGTGGCGAACGGGGTTGGGTTCACGCCCGGCGCCGATATTGAAATCAGCAACCACGCCCTGCGCGACACACGCGCAGACGCGGCGACATCAGGGAGATTGCTCTCAAGTGACCTCTGGCGTGTCTTCGCCCCGCCCGGCCAGCCGGTGGACGTGACGGTGATCAATCCGGATGGGGTGCGGACAGTAGCCAGGTCATTGACGCGGGCGGGCACGGCCCTCTCACTCGCGGCCGTTTCAGCGGCGAGCTACAGCCCGGAGTCGGTCGCGCCTGATCAGATTACCGCCGCCTTCGGCACCCGGCTCGCAAACAATTTTGTGACTGCTTCATCTCTCCCGCTGCCGACGGTGCTGGCGGGCACAAGCGTCCGCGTCAATGGCGCACTCGCGCCTCTCTTCTTCGTCTCTCCCGGACAAGTCAACTTCCTCGTCCCCGCGACGACCCAAACCGGCGTGGCCGTAGTTGAGATCACGGCCGCCGACGGCACGCTCTCGCGCGGCAACCTGGCGGTCACCTCGACGGCGCCGAGCATCTTCACCGCCAACTCCTACGGCACCGGCGCTCCGGCGGCAGTAGCGACGGCCGACGGAGTGCACTACGCGGCGGTCGGCAACCTCGACGGCACGCCGAACCCGATCAACACGGGTGACTACCTATTGCTCTTCGGCAGCGGCATCCGGCGGGCGGCATCCGGGACGGTGAAGATCACCATCAGCGGCGTCGACGCGCCGGTGCTCTATGCCGGGGCGCAGCAGGACTTCGCCGGGCTCGATCAAATCAACACCCAAATCCCGCCGGGCGTTTCAGGCGTCGTCGATTTAGTGCTCTCGGTCAACGGGAGGGCCGCCAACACGGTGAAGCTGAGCATCAGGTAAGGAGCCTGAGCCCGGTGAGTTCAGAGTTGGCCGGCCTCTTGACGGTTGTCCCGAAATTGACCGCGGGGGATGTGGAAGAGGTTGCTGATCACCGACGCCAACCCAGGCCGGTGCACTTCTTCCGCATCAACTGCGGTTTATCTTTGTCTGAAACTCATCGCAGGAGATCGATTATGCAAACTACCACGCAAGATGATCGGACGTGGGAGATGTTATCTCACCTCGCGGCGCTGGCCGGGCTGGTGGTGCCCTTTGGCAATATCTTCGGCCCGCTGATCGTCTGGCTGATCAAGAAAGACCAGTCGTGGTTTGTGAATGATCAGGGCAAAGAGGCAATCAACTTTCAAATCAGTGTCACCATTTACCTGATCATTGCCGGCCTCTCATTCCTCGTGCTGATCGGCATCGTGCTCTTTCCCCTGGTGGCTTTGTTCGGCATCATCCTCACGATCATCGCCGCCCTCAAAGCCAACGACGGAATTACCTACCGCTATCCGCTGACCATCAGACTTTTAAAGTGACCGGCGCTCTTGTGAGAAGGAGAGAGCATGTTCAAGCGCAGCTTATTCACCGTGCTGGTGCTGTGGGTCAGCGTCACGTCGGCCTGTGCCCAGGGGAAAGACGATCCGCTCTGGCAGCGGGCGCTGAAGCTCCACCGCGAGGCGATCGTCGTCGATACCCACTCTGACACGACCTCGGCGATTCTCGACGAGGGGTTTGACATCGGGCAGCGTTCGGCGCGCTACCACATGGACCTGCCGCGGATGAAGGAGGGCGGGCTGACGGCCGAGTTCTTCGCCGTCTACGTCGATAAGAAGTTCGTCAAGGACAATCAATCGGCCCACCGCGCGCTGGAGATGATCGACGTGGTCCGGCACGACATCGCCGGCCGCTACCCCAACGATTTCATCCTCGCCGCTTCAGTTGAAGACATCCGGCGGGCGAAGGCGCAGGGCAAGATCGCCGCGCTGATGGGCATCGAAGGCGGCCATGCGATTGAAGACAGCCTGCGCCTGCTGCGCGACTTCTATGCGCTCGGCGTGCGCTACATGACGCTCACGCACACGAACACGAACAACTGGGCTGACTCCTCGGGCGACGCGGCGAAGCATAACGGGCTCGCCGATTTTGGCAAGCAGGTGGTGCTGGAGATGAACCGCATCGGCATGATGGTGGACATCTCGCACGTCGCCGACAAGACCTTCTTCGACGTGATCGCCGTGACCAAGGCCCCGATCATCGCTTCGCACTCCTCGGCCCGCGCCCTGGCCAATCACCCGCGCAACATGACCGATGACATGCTCCGCGCCGTCGCTAAGAACGGCGGGGTGGTCATGGTCAACTTCTACCCGAGCTTCATCGACCAGACGGTCATGGAAGCCGACCACCGCCGCGATCAGGAGCTGAAGCCGCAACTCGACGCGATCCGCGCGAAGTACCAGCATGAGCCGGAGGCGCTCGCCGCCGAGATGCGGCGGTTCGAAGAGGCGCACCCGCTGCCGCGGGCGACCCTCGCCACACTCATCAAGCACATCGATCATATCGCCAAAACCGCCGGGATCGATCACGTCGGTTTAGGTTCTGATTTCGACGGCATCCCGACCGTCCCTGTGGGGATGGAGGACGTCTCCAAGCTCCCGCACATCACCTACGAGCTGTTGAAGCTCGGCTACAGCGAGCGCGACGTCAAGAAGATTTTGGGCGAAAATCTGCTGCGCGTCTTCGGCGAGGTCGAGCGCGTGAGCCGGCAGTGGGCCGCAAGGCAATAAGTAGCCGGCGCCGGCAAGTCGCATCACCGGCAGCGCGAAAATTACTGCCGGGCGTCTTCGATCAGTGCCCTCACCATTGCTTCGGCCGTATGCTCCTCCGGTTGGATCTGAACCATCAACCCGTGGAGCCGCGCAGCCTCAGCCGTGACCGGCCCGATGCAGGCGATGCGGGTGTGGGTGAGGTGCGAGGCGAGGCTGTCGGTCTCCAGCAGCAGCGCGAGGTTGGCGACCGTGGAAGGGCTGGTGAAGACGATGTAGTCCGCTTGCTCGCCGCCGAGCAGCCTGATTACTTCTTCGCTTTTGGCGGACGGCAGGACGGTTTGATACGCTTCGACCACGTCCACCTGAACGCCGACTTTGTCGAGCGCGGGGCGGATCACGTCGCGCGTCGTGCGCGAGGCGGGCAGCAGCATGCGCGTCCCGCGCAGCCGCTGGCCGACGCCGTAGCGCTTGAGGAATGCTTCGACCAGGCTCTCGGCGGTGAAGCGGGCCGGGGTCAAATCCACGCGCAGTCCTTCACTCTTGAGCCGCTCGGCGGTCTTCTTGCCGACCGCGCAAATTTTGATGGGCGTGAGTTCGGCGCGCCCGCGGCCGAGCTCATCCAACCGCCGCAAGAAAAAATCCACCCCGTTGACGCTGGTGAAGACGAGCCACTCGTACTGGCTCAGATTCGCCAGGGCGCGGTCGAGCCCTTCCCAACTCACCGGCTCGCGAATCTCAATCGTCGGGCAGGGGAGCACCTCGGCGCCGTGGCTTTCGAGTTCGCGGGTGAGTTCGCCCGCCTGCCGGCTCGCCCGCGTGACGATGATGCGGCGGCCCGCTAAGGGAAGGGCCGCGGCCTTCGCCTCTGGTGTGGGAACTCGGAGGGTGGCGGTTTCGTCTTTCACCGTGGGGGCTGCGGCCTGAACTTCGGCCTGAGCTTCAGGAGGATGCTCGACGGTCGAGGTCTCCATCTCTCCGACTTTCGGCAGCAGGTCGTAAGCGCCTAAGGCGATCAAGCGGCGTGCGAGGAGCCCGCCCAGCTCGGCGCTTTTGTACTGAGAGCCGGTCACCTGGTCGCGGATGATCTGCCGTCCTTCGCCGTCGGCGACGAGCGCTTCGAGCACTAGCAACTCGTCAGGCCCATCCCCTGCGAGACGCCCGAAAGCGGCGATCGGCACGGCGCAGCCACCGCCGAGCCCGCGCAGCAGGGCCCGCTCGGCTTCGACGGCGTTGCGCGTGGGCCAGTGATTGAGCCCTTCGAGGAGGAAGTTGGTCCGGTCGTCATCGACGCGGGCTTCGAGGCCGAGGGCGCCCTGGCCGACGGCGGGGAGCAGCACGTCAGGGGCGACGCGCTCGGTGATCCGGTCGCCGAACCCGAGCCGGATGAGGCCGGCCGAGGCAAGGATGATCGCGTCGTAATGGCCTTCGTCGAGCTTGCGCAGCCGCGTCTCGACGTTGCCGCGCAATTCCAAAATCTGCAGGTCCGGGCGCCAGTGGCGCAGTTGCGAAGCCCGGCGCAGACTGCTGGTGCCGATGCTTGCCCCGGCCGGCAGCTTGCTGACGGAGTTGACCTCAGGGCCGAGCCGCGGGTTGACGACGAGCGCATCGCGCACGTCCTCGCGCTCAGTGACGGCCGCGAGGTGCAACCCGTCCGGCAGGACCGTCGGGAGGTCTTTGAGGCTGTGCACGGCCAGGTCGACCCGACGGTCGAGCAGCGCTTCTTCGATCTCTTTGGTGAAGACGCCCTTGCCCCCGATCTTGACGAGTGACGCCTCAGTCAGCTTATCCCCGGTCGTTTTGATGATCTCGATTTCGACGGTGAGTCCCGCGTGCAAGTCCTCCAGCGCCGCCTTGACCCAGTTGGCCTGCCACAGCGCCAGCTTGCTCCCACGCGAGCCGATAATCAGGTTCGGCATAAGAATCTCGGGTTGTGAATTAGCGTTGAGCCACAGAAACTGAGCTTACAGTTTCTTCCAGGTGAGTGCAATCCATGTCGGTCAGTGAGAAGCGCCCGGAGGGGCCAGAGGCAGGGCGCAAGCAGCGTTAGGGGCAGTGGCAGTCGAACTCACAGAAGTTGCACCGGCCATATTGACGGCCGGCGGCAATCGGCGTAGACTGGCCCCCATCGTCGAGCTTTCCTCACCGCCGGCAAGTGACTCCAAAGAAAGCTTACGATCACAAGATAAACTGGAGATAAGCGCGAAGCGCCTGCCGACCCAAGCCGTCGGCGGTCGTCTCATGCCACCTAGCCCGTCTTACTGGCACTGCTCCCTCACTGCGCAGTGGTCTTATCAGTGCTCAAGTAAGTCTGTTGATTGATAGTCTCAAACTCAAGACCTGAGTACGGTCCTACCCTCCGCTTCAAGGAGGAACTCGAAAAGGAGATCTCGCTGTGCGCCCCGGATTCAATGCCGTCCGCTCTCTTAAAGCCCCAACTTGCCCGGCCCGGAGACTGCGTCTCCGCCATCTCGCCACCCGCGCCTTCGCCGTTGCGGCGCTCGCCTGCCTCATCCTGCCGCTGATGGCGTGCCCGGAGAAGCAGGCCAAATCGACTACGACCGATTACGACAAGGTCGAAGGCGGGTTGCGCCTGGCCATCAACGTCACGCAGGTCTCCTACAACAGTTGGAATAAAGTCTATGAGCGCTTCATGGAGCTGCACCGCGGCGGCAAGCTCAGCGAAGCCCGCTGGGCCTCGGTCAGCGCGATTGACGGGGTGATCGTGCTCTCGGAGGCCGACCTGATCGAGGGCATCGAGCGCTCGAAGAAATTCCTGGAGGGCTTACGCCAGGCCTCAGCCAAGGTGCTCAGCGCCGAAAGCGCCGATGAGGTCGGCCAGCTCCGCGAGCGCGAGTCCGAAGCGCGCTCGAAGTTCAACGCCTCGGTCGACTACTTGCAGCGCAAATCGATCAAGCTCCGCGACTCCTACGTCGAGGCCGTGATCGTCGCCGACGCCGCGATCAAGGACGGGCATGCGCTCCCGGCCGACCACCTCGCAACCATCCGCCAAACCATCAAGCTGATCGATCAAGAGGTGGTGAGAGAGCGGTCAAAGGATAAAAACCGGGGCGGAGAGCCGGGCGCGGAGAAAGCCGAATCGCCGCTGGTGAACACCCCGAGATGAATTTTCCATTTTCCATTTTCCATTTTCCATTTTTCATTGTTCGTTGACCGGGCGACTGCTCCGCAATGACAACTGATAAATGACAAATGGAAAATGGAAAATGCTTCTGCTCTTCTGGGCTCCCCTTCAATCATCGCCCCAGGCATTGTCGGCCGGCCGATCTTTCGCTATATTGGGCGGCGCACCGAGCGTGTAAGCCTGAACCGAACAAGATTGATCAGCGAAAGCGTGCAGTTCACCCAAGCCGGCATGACAACTTACGTCAATCAGGTCGTCTCGCACATCCGCGAGGAAGCTCACAAAGTGATCGTTGGCCAGGACGAGATCATCGATCAGGTCCTGATTTGCCTCTTCGCCGAAGGCCATGCGCTCGTCGAAGGCGTTCCGGGGACGGCCAAGACGCTGATGGTCAAGACCCTGGCGCGGATCATCGGCGCCGCCTTCAATCGCATCCAGTTCACGCCCGACCTGATGCCTTCGGACATCACGGGCACCAACGTCTTCAACCTCAGCGCCTCGCAGTTCACGCTGCGCCACGGCCCGGTCTTCACCGACATCCTCCTCGCCGACGAGATCAATCGCACGCCGCCGAAGACCCAGGCGGCGCTCCTGGAAGCGATGGAGGAACGCCAGGTCACGATCGACGGCGAGAGCCACCCGCTCTCGCCGCTCTTCCTGGTGCTCGCGACCGAGAACCCCATCGAGTATGAGGGGACTTATCCGCTGCCCGAAGCGCAGCTCGACCGCTTCCTGCTCAAGATCCTCATCGCCTACCCGAGCGCCGACCAGGAGCGCCAGATCGTGGCCAATTGGCAAGCCGGATTCAACGCGCGGAAGTTGGACGCGGCGGGCATCCGGCCGCTCGACGACCCGGCCGCCATCCCCGAATGCCGCGCCGTGGTCCGCCGCGTAACGGTCGACCCGAGCATTCAGAGTTACCTGGTCGAGATCGTGCGCCGCACGCGCGAGCACCCGAGTTTGATGTGGGGGGCCAGCCCCCGCGCTTCGGTCGCGCTGCTGCTGGCCGCGAAGGCGCTCGCCGCCATGCGCGGGCGCGATTTCACTACCCCCGATGATGTGCGTGATGTGGTCCACCCCGCGCTCCGCCACCGCATCCTGCTGCGCTCGGAGGCCGAGATCGAGGGCGTCATCCCCGACTCCGTCCTCGACGAAATTTTAGCTTCCGTGGAAGTGCCAAGATAATTCAAAGGGATGCGAGTTGGGTCAGTACCGGAAGCGGTAGCGACCGGGTGGACTCGTGAGATGTAGGCTCCGGGAGCACCCGGTCGCTACCGCTCCCGGTACTGACCCGTGTCGTCAACAAACAACCTCCGCGACGACCCACACGCGCTTCAGCCTTGCATCATAGCCCGGCCGCTGCCGGCGCGCGTCACGAGATAGAATCGGCTGTGATTGATTGGCCGGCAATCAGAGCAAGAGCACAGGTTTATTGTGCATCCGAAAATTTGAAAAAAATGCAGAAAGCTGAATCCCTAAGCTGCTCGCGTGTCGTTGTAAACCCGGTAACTTCCTCTATTCCCTAGCGGGCTTTTCCTTGGCTTGGCAGTTGCGTGATAATGCCTGGGTACTACTTCCCAAGTTCAATTACTGACTACCTGGCTTATTCGATGCAACTATACGTGACAGGCAGATGTAACCATCTGAGGCTGAGGCACTCGGCCTCAGGCTGTGGTTAGTGATCTTTTCACTCTACCGAAAGGAAGGGATTATGATTTATCAAGTGCGTCGTCTCAGGTCCTTCACCTTGCTACTTTCAGCACTCCTCTTTTCCGTTTTCAGTTTGACTGCCCTCGGCCAATCGACCGCGACGCTGCAGGGGACGGTCACTGACCAATCGGGCGCGGTCGTGGCCGGCGCCAAAGTGGCCGCTCGCAACCAAGCCACCGGCATCGAGCGTGTCGCCCAGACCGACACTGACGGCAACTACCAGATCGCCGCGCTGCCGGTGGGCCTCTACCGCGTCGAGGTCCAGGCCAGCGGGTTCCAAACCCAAATCGCCACCGACCTGACGCTCCAAGTCAGCCAGACGGTCGTCCAGAACTTCCAGCTTAAAGTCGGCAGCGTCGAGCAGGCAGTGAGCGTGACGGCCGAGGCCCCCGTGGTCGAGTCTGCCACCATCACTGTCGGCCAGGTGATCAATCAGAAGACGGTGCAGGAGATTCCGCTCAACGGCCGGCATTTCGTCGATCTCGGCCTGCTCATCCCCGGCTCGGTGACGCCGCCGCAGAATGGGTTCTTGACCGCACCGCTGCGCGGGCAAGGATCGTTTGCCTTCAATACGGCCGGCAACCGCGAGGACACGGTCAATTTCATGATCAACGGCATCAACCTCAATGATATGGTCCAGAACCAGATCACCTTCCAGCCGTCGATCAACACGGTGCAGGAATTCAAGGTTGACAACTCGACCTACAGCGCCGAATACGGGCGCAACTCGGGCGCCATCGTCAACATCGCCACGCGCTCCGGCAGCAATAAATTCCACGGCGAGGCTTTCGAGTTTCTGCGCAACGACGCGCTCGATGCGCGCAACTTCTTCGACCGGACGAAACCACCTGATCCGCCAAAGCCGCCCTTCAAGCGCAACCAATTCGGCGGCAATTTGGGCGGTCCCATCCGAACAGATCGCACCTTCTTCTTCTTCAGCTACGAAGGGCTGCGCCAGCGGCAAGGGCTGACGCTCAATAACGGCGTGCTGCGAGATGACCAACGGGCATTGGTGACAGATCCGACCGTCAAAAAGCTGCTCGATCTGGTCCCGAGAGCCAACACCATTGGGCCGAGTGGCGAGGGGCGCTTTGTCGGCTCAGGCACCGCGCCGGTGGACCTCGATCAATGGACCGGCGATGTGAGTCATACGCTCGGCACGAGCGACCGCCTGCACGGCTACTACGCCGGGCAGCGTGACAAACGCGGCGAGCCGGTTTTGCAAGGGAACACGATCCCGGGCTTCGGCGACACGCGCCAATCGCGCCGCCAGATCTTCACGCTCAACGAAACGCATACCTTCGGCCCGACGGTGGTCAATGAGGCGCGCTTCGGTTTCAACCGCATCCACATCATCTTTACGCCGAACCAACAGCTCAATCCGGCTGATTTCGGCATCAAGAATGGCTTTAATGAGGCTGTCGCCCTGCCGCAGATCAACGTGACCGGGCTCGGTCTCAACTTTGGCGGCCCCTCCAACTTCCCGCAGGGGCGCGGCGATACGACGGTCGCCGTGTCGGACACCCTCAACTATTCGCGCGGCAAGCACTCGTTCAGGTTCGGCGGCGAATTCCGCCGGTTCTACAACAACAACTTTCAGAAGAATGGCGGCACCTTTGGCTTTGCCAACGTGACGGATTTCATCAACGGCCGGGCCAACGCCTTTACCGTCACCTTAGGTGACCTCTCGAGCAGCGTTGCCCAGGGAGCCCTCGGCTTCTTTGTCCAAGATGGCTTTAAAGTGAGACAAAATCTGACGCTCGAACTCGGCCTGCGCTATGACTGGCTCATGTCGCCGAGCGAGCGCTACAACCGTTTCGTGGTCTTCGACCCGGCGACGGGCTCGCTGGTGCGTGTCGGCTCAGGCATCGGCGAAATTTATCAAGCCAACCACGTTATCCAGCCGCGCCTTGGCTTCGCGTGGGATCCCTTCAAGGATGGCAAGACCTCGGTGCGCGGCGCCTACGCGATCCTGGCTGATCAGCCGGTGACGAACTTGATTACCGGCACCGCGACCAACCCGCCACTGGCTGATCCGCGGAACTACGTCCCGCCGAACTCCACCGCCAGAACCACGTTCACCACGGCACTGGCCGATGCCGCCGCCTCCGGGCTTTCCCCGACCTCGGTGGACCACAACTTTGATAACGCCTACGTGCAGTCCTGGAACTTGAATCTCCAGCGCGAAATCACGCCGACCTTGGGGATGACCATCGGCTATTTCGGGTCCAAGGGGACCCACCTGCGGATTCAGCGCAACATCAACCAACTGCGTAGCGACGGCACACGCCCGCTCGCGAGGCTCTCGCCCAACAGCCCAATTTTGGCCAACGCGACACTGGGCAACATCTCCGAGAATAGCAGCGCGGGTAATTCCAGCTACAACGCGTTGTGGATCACGGCGAACAAACGGCTCTCGCGCGGGCTCCAGTTCAACGCCTCCTACACCTTCTCGAAGTCGCTCGACTACAACTCGCTCAACTCGCAGGGGGTGGTTGTGCAGAACAGCTTCAACGTCCGTGGCGATCGCGGGCTGTCGGATTTCGACGCGCGCCATCGGTTTGTCATCAACTGGATTTACGAGCTGCCCTTCAAAGGCAATCGCTTGATCGAGGGCTGGCAAATCTCAGCCATCACCCAGTTGCAGAGCGGCAACCCGCTGACCGTTGTCACCAACATTAACAGCTTCACCGGGACGGCGACCTTAAGGCCAGACCTGACTGGCCAGGTCAGCGTCATCGGTGATCCCAACCAGTGGTTCACCAACACGGTCTGCGATCCACGGGTGACGAATCCGACCGCCGCTGGTTTCTGCGGTTCCGGGGCCGCCTTCACACTGCCAGTGTCGAGCAGCGGTGTCTTCCACTTCGGCAGTTTGGGCCGCAACACCATCACCGGGCCAGACTTCCACAACACGGACTTCTCGGTCATCAAGAAAACCAAGATCACCGAGAGCTTGAGCGTCCAGTTCCGGGCGGAACTCTTCGACATCTTCAACCACGCGAACTTCGGACAGCCGGGCCGGGTGGCGACGGTCGGCAGCACGACCTTCGGCGTGATCAGCAACACTCGCTTCCCGACGGGTGATTCCGGCTCGTCGCGGCAGGTGCAGTTCGCCTTGAAGCTCATCTTTTGAGAACAGGGGCTAGGGATTAGGGACTAGGGGCTAGAGTGGTTTGACTAGTCCCTAACCTCTAGCCCCTAGCCCCTAGCCTCTAGCCCCTGTTTTTTAGAAGTTGTATTTCAACTTTACCGCGAAGGTCCGCGGCGGGATGACATGCGTGCCGCCGAAGGGCGAGAGGAAATTGTAGAGCCCTTGCTGGTCGGTCAGGTTGAGCAGGTCGAATTGCAAGTTGATCGCGTGATGCGACTCCTTGAAGAGATCCACGCCGGCTGAATAATTCAAGACCGTGCGCGGCTTGATGCGGTAGGGCGCCAGCGGATCATCAGTCGCCCGCACGTAGGCGAGGCCGAAGGCGATGTCCGGATTCTTGGCGATCGCTGCGGGGTCCCCCACATCCGTCACCAGACCACTATCGTAGCGCCCACTGAAGGCGGTCCACCAGCCGTGCTTCTTGTTGTAATACTGCGCCTGCCACTGTGAAGAGAACTTCTCGTCGTGATCGATGCGAAAGGGGCCGGTCGGGACATCTCCCGTGATCAACCCGCCCGTGAACGGCGGCGAATAGATCGCGCTGTTGGTGCCGAAGCTCCAGTAGCTGGAGAAGCCGTGATGCTCCGGCAGATCTACGCGCAGATCGAAGCCCTTCAGCTTGGCTGAGGCAAATGAGATCGGGAAGAGCACGCCCGTGTTGAGGAATTGATCATTATCCTGCGCGTTGTGCACGTCTTTGGTGTAGTAGGCCCCATCAATGCGGAGCCAGCTCTTGATCTTCTGCTGGAAGCCGACCTCATAGCTGTGCTGGCGTTCAGGCCGCATGAGGATGTCAACCCCGCCCACCGTGAGCGTGGCCGCCTGCGGTGAATTGGCCAGCAGCAAGCCTTCGTTCTCCGGCGTAATGAAGAGCCGGTCGTAAGAAGCGCGGAAGACCGTGCCCGTCTTCGCCAGGTAATAACCGAGCGCCAGTCGCGGCTGCACGCTGGTTTCGCTGACAAACAGGCTGTAATGATCCACGCGCAAGCCGGCGTTCACCGTGAAGCCCTTGACGTGATAAGCATCCTGCGCGTACCAGGAGAATTCCTTGCCCGTGCGATGATCACTGAAGACGAAAGGCACGCCGCGCAAGCGCGTCGCCGGGTTGAGGCGCGTCGCGTCATAAGGGCGCAAGGCTGGGTTGTAGTCCGGGTTCGGCCTGATCGCGTTGGCCGGATTATCCATCGGATCGGGATCGCCGCTCGTGGTCAGAAACGGAGCATTGAAGGTCGGGTCGGTGATCTTGAAAGCGAAATGCTCGCGCAGCGGAAAGCCGTTGAGGTGGACGCCGGTCTTGAAGCGGTGGCCCGAGCGCTCGTAGCTGAAGTTGGAGACAAACCCGTAGTTCGTGAGCCGCCTCGCCTGCGAACTTTGGAGCGGCGTGTCGAAGGGGCTTTCGAACAGTTGCTGCTGGCTCGAGCGGAAGTACGGGCGCACGTCGAAGAACGAGTAAGCGTTCAGCGTGTGCAGCCACGTGAAGCTGACTGCGCCGTCGCGGGTGAGCACCGATTCGTCCTGCCCGGCTAATTGCTGCGAGAGCAGATTCGGCACCATGCGGTCGGTGCGCCCGGCTGACAGATTGAGCGTGAGCGTGTCGTTGGGCGAGGCTTGAAAATCGAAGCGCGTGAAGAAGCGCTGCGAGTTGCCGCGATTGTGGAAGTTGTCGAAGTTGATCGGGTCCAGGAACCGATTGGAGACTGACCCGGAGAAGCTCGTGAAGTAGCCGAAGCGCTTGCCCGCCGCCGAGCCGCCGAACTGGACGCCCGCCTCGTGCGAGGCGAAGCTGGAGAAGTTGTAGGAGACGTCACCGAAAAAGTTGCGCGAACCCTCCAGGCCCGATTTGGTCGTCACGTTGACGACCGCCGCGCGGTTGCCGTACTCAGCCGGCATGCCGCCGGTCGTGACTTCGAGCGCCGAGACGTTGCGTGGGTCGAGGCCGTTGGAGAAAGTGATGTGCATTTGATCGTTGACCGGAATCCCGTCAATGACCGTACTCGTCTGGCCGTGCGAGCCGCGGAAGTGGAACCGGCCGTTCTCATCCGCGATGAAGCCCGGCGTCGAGAGCAGGATCTGCTCGAAGCCACGCGAAGCGGACGCGGCCGGGAAGCGCTGGATGAGCGATTTGTCAATGTCGCTATGTGAACTCGCGTTGTCGGTCTCGAGCAGCGTCGTCGAGTCCGCCGAGATCTCCACCGACGCGCTGACGGCGGCGACCTCCAGCTTCAGGTCGCCCAGGTCCACCGGCAGATCGGTGTGAATGTCGAGCGCCTTGGTCAAAGTGGCGAAGCCCTCAGCCTCGACCGTCAGCGCGTATGGATTGTGGGGAATGTTGTAGATGGTGAAGATGCCTTCCTCATTGGTCGTCGTCTCCGTGATTCGCCCAGTGGTCGGGTTTGAAAGCTTGACCTTCGCGCCGACAATCACTGCGCCTTCGGAGTTCACGACGCGTCCTCGCAACGTGCCCGAGTTCGGCCCCGCTGAAGCGAAGCCGGCAAGACTATTGAATAAGAGAACGATTGAAATGATCTTTTTCAGCATGAACTTCCTCCGCTGTCTGCGAACCTGCTGCCCGTTGCGGCCTGCTACAGGCCGTCGGCGGGGATCAGGAGTTTGGATTGGCCTGGGGTGAAACGATCCGAGGGCAAATCAAACGAACGGAGGGGCGCGGCCCGAGGTCGCGTGCGAAGCTTGGCAGGCGGGGAAGAGTTGGGCCTGCCAGCCGATCTTGACTGCCACTGCCACGAGCATCAGGGCCGGCATCGCGGCCGACCCCACGAGCCGGTGCTGTAGCGATTGGCAGCCGAGGCAGTCGTGATCATTGAAGAGTGATGAGTCGCTCTGCTGGCGGCTATCATCCGACTGGCCGATAGTCGGCTGCGACGTCAGCACCTCATTGAGATGCGTGAAGACGTGCGCATTGACGTTCAGCAGCAGCGCGAGCAGCAACACGACGGCTGGTGTGCGCGCTAACTTGGTTCTCTTGAGGCTACAAATCATCAACTCTCGTGAGAGGGATATAATAGGGATTAATGCTTAGGAGTCATTATTGAAAATGGCCGGTACCTTTGTCAAACGGCTCTCTCGATCAACCCTGTGAAGGCGATGCCCTCAGACTGCCCAGTAGTTCGTCACGATGATTGTTCGGTTTGGAGTTCAAGCTTGAGCTTGCCTGATTGCTCAACCAGCAAGCTAAAGCTTGAACTCCAAACCTTCCTCATCTTCACCGTGACGAACTACTAGTACGGCATCTGGCCTGAGCCAGTTTCAAAAAGGATCAGGTGAGCAGCGGTCAGGGAAGCGGAGAGGAAACTATCGGATGCTGGCGCCGCCAGGGCTCACTTCATTTCGAAGGTCAGCGTCGCCCACGAGCTTTCCCAATCGGCCTCGGGGTCATTCCTGAGCGGGACCATCTGCAAGGCGTGAATGTACCAGAGGCCGGGCGTGGAGAGCTCAATCGTGGCCAGGCCCGACTCATTCGTGCGTGTCTTGACTTTGTTGCCGCTCATCGCGGTGCTGCCGCTTTCGACTTGCGCCTTGGCGAGTGGCAGTCCTTCGTAGATCACTTGCACTTTGAGCCGGCTGCCGACCTTGAGCGTGTAAGGATTCCGATCCGGGACGATTTCCAGGCGATGGCCGAGCAGGCGGGCATAGGTCACATCGTCCTTGGCTCCGACTTGCAGCAGCGCTTTGGCGCTCTTGGCGTAGCGCTCGCGCCCCTCCTGCTTATCGGCGCCCGCGGCACGTCGCGCTTCGATCACCTCGGTCAGTCCCTCCTCGGCCAGGTACTCGGTGAATTTATCGGCCGGCAGAGTGATCAACCGCGGGCGCAGAACGAGTTCGACGATGGCGTTGCCCGGCCGCTTAGGCTGCGCGGTAATCACGAGCGAGTCGCCTTGGACTTGAAGCTTGTCCAGCGGGATCGTTTCCGCGGCCGTCACGAGCGCGCATCGGGCCACCCGGTCAGGGGTGACGGCTGCGGTGCTTTTAGGGAAGCTGTCGCCCGAGTTGGCCGCCACGCGCACAATCTGGCCGGGCTTGATGATGAAGGACGACGAGAGGAGCCAGAGGTCATGCGCTGTGACCGCGGCAGTCAAAGCAAGAGGGAGCAGCAACGCGGCGCAGCCGCGCCGCTTCGAGTGCGGCGTCCGACGGTGAGTGAGCTGTGTGGTCATAGCGATAGAGTTCAGGAGAAAGAATGTCCTATTCCTGTTAGGTTGCGGTAGTCTCCGCCAACAGTCCTTTGACCTCGACTGGGCCTTTCGGCGAACGCGCCCGCAACCTAACAGGTCGCGGAACAGCGCGCCACCCCTCATCATTCGACGATGGCGAGCACTTCGCCCGCGTTCACTGTCTGCCCTTCGCGGACGCACACCTCGGCGACTTTGCCGGCCTTGGGCGATTGCACCTCGTTCTGCATCTTCATCGCTTCGACCACGAGGATCCCTTGGCCGCTAGTGACCTCGTCGCCTGGGGCACACAGCAACCGCACAATCTTGCCGGGCATCGGGGCCGTGAGTTTGGCTGGGCCTCCGCTCCGCCCGCCGGTGCCCGAGCCGGTGCGCAGCCGTTTGCGATCACGCACCGCAACTTGGGTGCGCCGGCCGTTGACGGTCACTTCGGTCTCGCCGGTCGGAAGCCGGTCGAGCCCGCCGCGATAGACACGCCCGTTCAGAATGACCACGAACAGCCCCGGCTCAGGCTCACTCACTTGCGCTTCGTAGGTCTGGCCCTCATGGACGAGTTGCGCGCGGCCGTTGGCGAAGTTGAATTCCGCCTCGATCGTTTGTCCATCAATTTCAAATAGTAGTTTCAAGGTTCGAGCTCGGGGATCGGGGTTCGGAGTTGTTCGGGTTTCGAGTCAGTCCCGCGAGCGGTAGCGAGCGTGGCACACAAGGGATCCGCCGTGGGCACCACGCTCGCTACCGCTCGCGGGACTGATCCGTCCGCACAGATCGAACTATTTTTTACTGAGCGCCGCCAGCCGCCCGGCCACTTTCCACTTGCTTGACTGCTCGGCCGCGGCGCCTGAGCCGTTCGCCTGTGCTTTCTGCGCCCCAGTGTGCCGCGTGTAATCGAGCGCCGCGACGAAGAGGGCGGCGAGCCGTTCGTCGCCCAGCCTGTTATCATCAGCTCGGGCGGGCGGGCGGGCCGGTTGCCGGTCGAAGAATCTCGCGATGTAACCGGTATCGATCTCGCCGCGCCGGAACTCGTCGTCATCGAGAATGGCCTTGAAGAAGGGGACCGTCGTGCGAATCCCGCCGACGTGATATTCGCCGAGCGCCCGCCGCATCCGCGCCATCGCCTCCTCGCGCGTCGCGCCCCAGGTGGCGAGCTTCGAAATCATCGGGTCGTAATGGATCGGCACTTCCCAGCCTTCGTAGACGCCGCTGTCATCCCGCACGCCTGGGCCCGCCGGGGTGCGAAGCTGAGTGATGCGGCCGGGTGAGGGCAAGAAGTTGCGCTCAGGGTCCTCGGCGTAAATGCGGCACTCGATGGCCGCGCCGGTGAAGCGCACGTCCTGCTGCCTGACCTCCAACGCCTCGCCCGCCGCGATGCGAATCTGCTCCCGCACCAGGTCGATGCCGGTGACTAGCTCCGTGACCGGGTGTTCGACCTGGAGGCGGGTGTTCATCTCCAGGAAATAGAAGTTGCGCTCAGCATCGACCAGAAATTCGACCGTCCCCACGCTGTAGTAGCCGGCCGCGCGTGCGATCTTCACCGCCGCCTCGCCCATCCGTGCGCGCAACGCGCCATCGTCGAGTGGCGAGGGGCACTCTTCGATCACCTTCTGGTGCCGGCGCTGGATCGAGCACTCACGCTCGCCCAGGTGGATGGTGTGGCCGTGCTTATCCGCGACCACTTGAATCTCGATGTGGCGCGGGCGCTCGATGAATTTCTCGATGTAGACCGACGGGTCGCCGAAGGCCGCCTGCGCCTCCGACCGTGCCATCGCGAAGGCCGCCCCCATCTCTTCGGCCGTGCGCACGACGCGCATGCCCTTGCCGCCCCCGCCGGCGGCCGCTTTGAGCATTACCGGGTAGCCGACCTCTGCCGCGACGCCGAGCGCCGCCTCCTCGTCCTCAAGAGTGTGCGCCGTGCCGGGCACAATTGGCGCCCCGGCCCGCAATGCCGCCTCGCGGGCGCTCGTTTTGCTCCCCATCAGCCCGATGCTCGCGGGCGAAGGGCCGATGAAGACCAACCCCGCTTCTTCGACCGCGCGGGCGAAAGGCGCATTTTCAGCCAGAAAGCCGTAGCCCGGATGAATCGCCTCCGCTCCCGCCTCACGTGCGGCACCGATGATCCTCTCCGCGCGGAGGTAGCTTTCGGCTGACGGCGCCGCCCCGATGAAGTATGCCTCGTCGGCCAAGCGCACGTGCAAGGCTTGGCGGTCAGCTTCGGAGTAGACCGCCACCGGAGAGATGCCTAGATCGCGGCAAGCGCGGATCAGGCGGACGGCGATTTCGCCGCGATTAGCTATGAGGAGCTTACGAAACATCGCGGTTTGATTCAGCGGTTAGCCGTGGCGCGGCTGTTTGCTTGGGCCTCAGATCGTGATTGCACCCGAAATCAGCACAGAGTTACTCTATGTTGGCGAGCGACTCTGGTCAAGGAGCTGCGCCACGCGCCTGCTTTAGGGCACGATCGACCGCATCGGATGTTTCGGGTCAAAGCGGACCGTGATGTTCGCCCCAGGCATATAGCTGCTGCCTTGGTCACTTTGCCGCGGCGTGAGCGCCTGGGAGGACTCGTATTGGACATTCGAGATGTTGTAGCAGTAGACGATAATCGTGACCCCGGCGCCGTCCTTGTAAGCATCGAGGACTCTCCCTTCGGTGATGCGACCGTATTGGAGCAACCAAGCGTAATAGGCGTCAGGGGAGCGGCGGCCACGGATGCGGTCAATGATGCGGGTGAGCAAATTGGTTGCCATGCATTCAGTTTTGAGTTTTCAGTTTTGAGTTTTCAGCCGTCAGCGGACCCTTCAGCCACGCCCAACTCGAAACTGAAAACTCAAAACTGAAAACTCAAAGGGGGCTACTTGCCGGGCTTTTCCGGGGCGAGCAAACTCGTTGGAAGATCAGTTTGCGTCGGTGCCGTGATGATCAAGCCATCACGCATGATGATGTCGTCGGCCGTGCCGGGAATGCCGTCGGGGCCGGGCGAGACTAATTGATAATTGCTGAATCCCTGCGCGCTGTCCTTCGAGGCGACCAGCGAGGCTGCGGTGTAACCGATCTTATTCCCCCAGTAATCCACCAAGGGCAGCGGCTCAGCGCTTATGCTCTGCAGGTCGGACAGATCCAGTGAGTAGGTCCCGTTCTCGCGGAAGTACTTCCTCAACGCGTAATCGAGCTGCCACATCTTAGCCTGGGTTTCGGCGATGTGCTTGGCCCGCCCGTGCTCGATGGCCGTGGGAATGTAGCTGAGCGCCCCGGCGCTGAAGGCAACGAAGAGGCAGGCTGAGAGCCCGGAAGAGACGCGCACGAGCCGCCGGCCGCCGAAGCCTGCCGGGTCACGCCGCACCAGGCGCCGCGCTCGCCGCGCGAGCCAGACTCCGATCATCGAGAGCGGGATCAGGCCGAACCAGAAAGAGGTGATGACCTGGTAAGCGTCGTAGCTGAAGACGCGGTAATACCGGAGGTTCGGATCCGCCTGCAGCAGGCTGCGCGTGAACTCCGTCTGCTCGCCGAGCGCCCAGACGAGCAGTGTGCGCGCCACCTTCATATCATTGCCGAGCAGCCACGCCACGGCGAAAGCTAAGATGACGGCGAGCGCGAACCCGAGGGCGGCGAAGGCCGCACCCAAACTCGGCAAGACCACTTCGGGCGCGACGAGCGGTTCGCCGACGCGCCGCGCGCCGCACGCCGCACAGGTCTCACTCCCGACCGCGCGCTGGTGACCGCAGCATGGGCAAACCATCGAACTCTTTCGGTCTGCTTTGGCCATAAGAGAACGGCGAAGGATGAAGAATGAACGATGAACGATGAGTTAAGAGTTTTCAGTTTTGAGTGACGGGCTTTTTCTATCACCACTCAACGTTCAAAACTGAAAACTCAAAACTGATTCATCGTTCATCATTCATCGTTCATGGTTACTTAAACTGGATCGTGCTCCAGGCGAAGGCGGCGGCCTTCTTTTTTCTCCTGGTTCTTTTGTTTCTCTCGCTCCGCCGCCTTGGCATCCGCCTCCCGCGTCAAGCGTTCGCGGTGATCTATCGCGCGCGTCAAGCGCCACGTGTGATAGAGGCGGTGGCCGAAGGTCCAGTAAGAGAGAACCGTCATCAGCCAGATCGTGGCTGGCATCTTGTTGAGCAGCGGGTGAGTTGATCCGGGCCAGACCGTCAATGAGCCGAGGACCAGCAACACCACGCGTTCGGGGCGACGCAGAAAGCCGACATCGCACTTCGGGATGAGCGATTCGGCGCGGGCACTCGTGTAGCTCACCATGACTGAGCCGATCAAGGCCGCGCCCGTCAAAGCTGCGTAAAGCGTGCTGTGGTACTGGGTGTCGCGGGAGTAAAAAATGATAATACCGAGAAAGACCACCATATCCGAGAGCCGGTCCAGGCTCGAATCCAGGAACGCCCCGAACTTGGTCACCCGACCCGTGAGCCGCGCCACGCGCCCGTCGAAGATGTCGAAGATGTTGGCAATGATCAAGACGATCCCGGCGAGGAAGAATCTCCCGTAGCCGTAGAGCAGCGCCGCGCAGATGTTGATCGCCAGGCCGATGACCGAGAGCAGGTTGGGGTCCGGGTTGAGGCGGACGAGCAAACGGACCAAGCCGTTGATCCCTCGCTTACAGCCTTCGCCAATGATTGCACCGACCATAGATTAGTTAACTCTCTCCTGCCCCAAACGCGCCTCTTCGGTCCAGTCAATTATTCGATGACGATCAGTTGTTGCTGTTGATCTTTGCGGCGACGTCCTAGGCCCGCATCATACGTTGAGGCCGCAGGCGATGTCAAGAAAACCGCCCGGCCGTCCACCAGTCTTAATTAAACCGCCGCAGATTAGAATCAATTCCTATCAATTGTCGAATCTGTAATAATGAAGCAACCCTGTTGTATGATGGCACATCTTGGCGTGCGGGCGGGCGGAGCGGCGAGTGAGCAATCGCGTAGGGCTTAGGCCGGTCAACGCTGGTCGAGGCGATCAATCGACTCGGCCTCGTCAGCCGGTGGGTCGACATGGGCGGACGGCATGCGCCAGTGTCCGAGTACTTGAGGAGCCTTCATGTCGCGTTGCGACGCCCTGAAACGATGAAGCGAGAAAACGTAATGAAATTCGAACTGTGCGGCAAAATAGAACCGGACGAAGGGTGGAGTGAGGTCGTTAGCTACCTGAGCTTC